>Ga0265325_10000090_pt1 | contig 64219 bp, 61 predicted proteins | sample 41420metaG_FD_202090 | JGI IMG/M metagenome (GOLD analysis project Ga0265325, IMG submission 202090) | Rhizosphere microbial communities from Carex aquatilis grown in University of Washington, Seatle, WA, United States - 4-14-20 metaG | ecosystem: Host-associated > Plants > Roots > Rhizosphere...
GCGGCGAGCAGCGCGCCGTTTAAATACCGGCGTACCATTCGTAGCCTCGATCTTCCCAATATCCGCCGCCGCCGGCATAAATCGTCGCGAGCGTTCCGACAACCTCGATACGAGCGATCCACTTGGCGCTCTTATAGCCAAGCTGTGTCGGTACGCGCAAGCGAAGCGGCGCGCCATGGTCGGGATCGAGGGGCGCGTCGTTAAGGCTGAGTGCCAGCAGCGCCTGAGGGTGACGAGCCTGATGCATGTCCAGACTCTCGTAGTAGAGATTCCCCGTGCCGTCGTCGTCCATGCAGCGAAAAACTACGTAGCGCGCGTCGGCACGCGGCTCGACGGCGTCGAGCACCGCCGCCAGCGAAACGCCGCTCCATTTGCCGATGGCGCTCCAGCCCTCGACGCAATCGTGTCGCGTGATCTGCACTTGCTGCCGCATCGCTTGCAGCTCGGGCAATGAAAACGCGCGACGGCGCTCGACCGCTCCGTCGACGACGAGACGATAGCCTGCGTAGTTGTCCGCCGCGAGATCCATATAATGCTGATCCGATGGGGTAGCGAATCCATTGACCCGAAAGTGACGGTCGACGTCGGCGTCGCGGTACTCGCGGGCTAGTCCACGCGTGCCGATCAGCCGATGGTTGAGCGGTTCGGCGGCCGCTAGAATGCGCTTGAGGGTCTCGTTTTGGTTCAAAGCGGAACTCACCGGTCCGCATCCGGCCAGCGCCGAGGCCGCCGTGGCCAAAAAGAGCCGGCGCTTCATTGAACCCGGTACCAGCCGGTAATCATCGAGCGCATTTGGTTGACCACGCCCTGCGTCGCGACTTGAAACGTATGAATCGCGAAGAAGCCCAAGAGCAAGATCATACCGGCGAAGTGCCAGAGCCGGGCAAACTGGCGGCCGCCGAAAGCAATGGTTAGCGGTTTTGCAATCGAGTCGATTCCCGGCGACAGCGCCAGGCCCGTCAGGACGACCAACGGCGCGATGACAAAGCCTACCGCGGTATAGGCGGCTTTCTGGAGCGGGTTGTAGATGCCGTGCGGCGGCGGTTCCTTACGCAGCTTCAAATAGTACGCCTGCATCGGCCAGAGCTTGGGCAGGTCGCCGGGTCGCAGAATCATTTCTTTCAAGTTCCCTTTGACCGCGGTGGAAATCAGCCATGCCAGCCAACAGATCGCGGCAATCCACGCAAAGAAAAAGTGCCATCGCCGTCCCCCGGCGAGATCTTGATAACCCGGTATCGTCAGCCACGCGCCGAAGGCGTGCGCGCCGCGGGAGCCCAGCCCGTCGCCGGTCCAGCCCAACCAGCCCGTGGTGACGAACGTGTGCCCGAAGAGAGTCGTCGTTCCCACACCTTGTGCGGGCGCCGTAATCGCCAGGACGCGGCGCGCCGGGTCGCTCTTGTCGGAGGCGTCGAGGTTTGGCGAGGCGTTAAAAATTTGCAGGCCGCTCCCCACCAGCACCACGAAGGCGAGCACCCAAAGCCAGTGACTAACGCGCGTCAGCAGCGCGTACCGATAGACCTGGCGCGGCGTTTCGCTCCCCATATCAGGAGTATAACGCTTGCGAGGCCCGCTCGGATGATGCCTCGAACGGGCGGGGGATGGCTGAGAGCGTCAAGTTTACGGTAGACGGCGGCGTCGCGCGCGTCGTCCTCGCTCGCCCCGAAGTGCGGAACGCGTTCAACGCCGAGGTGATCGAGCGGCTGCACGATACGTTCATGCGCATTACCGCCGCCGATGACGTGCGCGCCGTCGTACTCGCCGGCGAAGGCAAGGTCTTCTGCGGGGGCGCCGACATCAACTGGATGCGCGCCTCTCTAGACTTGACGTTTGAATCCAACGTGGCCGACGCCGAGCGAATGAGCGATATGTTCCGCGCCATCGACAACTGCTCGAAACCGGTTATTGCCAAAATTCACGGCGCCGCGCTGGGTGGAGGCTCGGGTCTGGCGGCGGTCTGCGATGTTGCCGTCGCCGCCGACGACGCGGTCTTCGGCTTCACGGAAGTCAAGCTCGGGATCATTCCGGCCGTCATTTCACCATTCGTTCTGGGCAAGATCGGCGCGTCGCAGGCGCGCGCGCTCTTTCTTACCGGCGAGCGTTTTGACGCCGCTCGCGCTAAAGCAATCGGCCTGATACACGAAGCCGTACCTTCGGCCGATCTCGACGCTGCCGTCGATCGGCATTTGGCGGAGATCTTTACCGCCGGACCCGCGGCGATTGCGGCCGCCAAGCTTCTCGTACGGCGTGTCCTCGACAGTCCGTACGATCAATCGCGCCTTATCACGACCGAAGCGATTGCGCGGCAGCGAGCCGGCCCCGAAGGACAAGAGGGACTGCGCGCGTTCTTGGAACAACGCCGCGCCGCGTTTGCCGAACCGCCCGTGCAATCGTGATTTTTGGCCGTGCCGCCGATTAAACGGCTACTGATCGCCAACCGGGGCGAGATCGCGGTTCGCGTCGCGCGCGCGGCGCGCGGGATGGGCATCGTGCCGCTGGGCATTTATTCGGAGGCCGATCGTGAGGCCTATCATCTGCGGTTCGTCGACGACGCGCGCTGCGTCGGGTCGGCCGAGGCTACGGCCTCGTATCTCAATGCCGAGGCGATCGTGGCCGCAGCGCGGGCCATGCAGGCCGACGCTCTGCACCCCGGTTATGGTTTTCTCTCCGAACGCGCCCCCTTCGCGCAAGCCGTTGCCGATGCCGGAATAATCTTCGTCGGTCCGTCCCCGCAAGCGATGGCAGCGATGGGAAGCAAGATCGAAGCGAAGCGCCGAGCGCGAACTTTCAACGTTCCTACCGTACCCGGCTACGACGGCGACGATCAAACGCCGGCGGCCCTGCAGCAACAGGCCGAACGCGTTGGATTTCCTCTGCTCATTAAAGCCAGCGCAGGCGGCGGCGGCCGCGGAATGCGCGTCGTCCAGGCCCCGGCGGCGTTCGGAGAGGCGCTCGAAGCGGCAAAACGCGAAGCGCGTGCGGCTTTCGGCGACGACGCCGTTCTGTTGGAACGCTATTTGCGCGATCCGCGTCACATCGAGTTTCAAATCCTCGCCGACCGGCATGGCGCGACCATTCACTTAGGCGAGCGCGAGTGCTCGATTCAGCGGCGCCACCAAAAGATCGTCGAAGAAGCGCCGTCGGTCGCGCTAACCCCGGACCTGCGCGCGGAAATGGGCGCCGCTGCGGTTCGCGCGGCCGAGTCCGTAGAATACTCCAATGCCGGAACGTGCGAGTTTATGCTCGATAGCGACGGTTCGTACTACTTCTTGGAGATGAACGCTCGCCTGCAAGTCGAGCATCCCGTCACCGAGCTTGTGTACGGCATCGATCTCGTGCAGTGGCAGCTGCGCATCGCCGCGGGCGAACGATTGACGCTAGCGCAGGCCGGCGTGCAGCCGCGCGGATGGGCGATCGAAGCGCGCATCTACGCCGAAGATCCGGCCAACGACATGCTCCCCTCGACGGGAACGATCGCCAACTGGACGCCACCGGAAGGGCCCGGAATACGGGTCGACGCCGGCGTGGCCACCGGCAGCATCGTGTCGCACTATTACGACCCGATGCTCGCCAAGCTCATCGTTTGGGGCAGCGATCGGCCCGCCGCCATCGCACGCTTGGGCGGCGCGCTGGAAGATTTTTACATCGACGGCGTTCGCACCAATCTGCCGCTGCTGTTGTGGATAGGGCGCGACGAGCGGTTCAGCCGCGGCGAAACCACGACGAGCTTCTTGAACGCGCTCGACGAGACGATCTTCGCCGCAAAGCCGCCCTCCGAGGGCGCAGTGCTCTTATGCGTTGCCGCGCTGCTCGCCGACGGGCGCGCACCGTGGCGAATCGGTGAAGTTAGCGTGCCGTTGCGATTGCAACACGACCTCGGGGTCGTTACGCTTACCGCCGATGGGGGAAGCGACCCCGCTTCGTGGCATCTCTCCGGCGACCTCGCCGGCGAGTTGCACGCGCAACGCCGCGGCGACTTCGTGCATGCCTGCTTCGACGGTCGTGCTCTCGCAGGAGCGGTTTCGTACGCCGGCGAGCGCTTCACCGTGCATTTTGACGGCGGCATTTGGTCGTTCGGTTTTGCCGCCCCGCCTTCGGCCGCCGGCGATAACGCAGCGCACGCCGGCGCGACGGCAGCTCACGTGACCGCACCAATGCCCGGCAAAATCATCAAGGTGGCGGTGCGCGATGGCGACGAGGTTGAAGAGCACGCGCTCCTCGCGGTTTTGGAGGCGATGAAGATGGAGCACCGCATCGAAGCCTCGGGCGCGGCCACGGTGAAAGCGGTATTGGTGAAAGAGGGCCAGATCGTCACCGCCGGCACCCCGTTGGTGGAACTCGCCTAGCCGAATCGGTGTCATAATTTCACCAAACCATGACTCCTAAAGCGGTAACGATCTTCGAAATGGGTGCCCGCGACGGGCTCCAAAACGAGCACGCCGTAATTTCGACCGACGATAAGGTTCGCTATATCGATCTGCTCTCGGAAGCGGGATTGAAGTGGATCGAGGCCACGTCGTTCGTCAGTCCCAAAGCGATTCCGCAACTGGCCGATGCCGCCGAGGTCTTCGCGCGTATTCGCAAGGCGCCCGGTGTACGCTACCCCGTGTTGGTCCCAAACATCAAGGGTTATGAACGCGCCAAAGCCGCCGGCGCCGACGCGATCGCCGTGTTCACCGCCGCATCGGAACACTTTACCAAGCGTAACATCAACATGACGATCGACGAGTCACTGGCGGCGTTCGCCGAGGTCGTCGCCGCCGCAAAGCGCGACGGGATGTGGGTGCGCGGGTACGTCTCGACGGCCTTCGGCTCGCCGTTCGGAGACGACGTGACGCCGCAGATGGTCGCCGGCGTCAGCGCGAAGCTGATGGCGATGGGTTGCGACGAGCTTTCGATCGGCGATACGATCGGCGTCGGCGTGCCGAGTCAGGTTGATGCGTTGATCCCGCTGCTTGCGCGAGAGGTTCCGCTGGAATCGATCGCATTGCACTTCCACGATACTCGCGGAACGGCACTGGCCAATATCTACGCCGGGCTGCAGCAAGGGATTTCTAAGTTCGACGCCTCGTCGGGCGGATTGGGCGGTTGCCCGTATGCGCCGGGCGCGACCGGCAACGTGGGAACTGAAGACGTGCTCTATATGCTGCACCAAATGGGGATTGAAACGGGCGTCGACCTCGTTAAGGTACGCGCTGCATCACGATTTATCGCCGGCGTCGTCGATCACGCGCTGACGAGTAAAGCGTATCAAGCGATGGAGGCTGCGGCGGCCCTATCGTAACGCGACGGGAATGACGAAGCGCGTTGCCGTGTGCGTTTCGGTATAAGCGCTGATCTTATTGTCGACCAGGCCGGCGGCAATGCCGGCTTCTCGCACTTCGGCATCGGCCGGCGACGCACCGCGCCCCTTGGGATGAAAGACCCACAAGAAACCGCTGCTTTTGAGGTGCGGTCGAGAGCGCGCGATTCGAGCCAAGTCGCGAACCGAATCGATCCGCAGGAAGATCACGTCGTACTGCGTTCGCAGCGCCTGCGAGGCGCCTTTTGCCAGCCGCTCGTTGAGAGCGACCGCAAAGTCTTCGTCGTGGCGCCCGATCAGCGCGACGTGATGGCCGGCGAGGATGCCGAGCTTCTCGAAGAGCGAGCGTCCCGAGTAATCGCGTTCTGGTCGTCTCATTCGAAATGCAAGCTCGTGGGTTTGGGGCCGATTTCGGTATAGGCCATTGGGCGATCCCACCAATCGTGGCGGCGCGCGCGTAACTGCGCCTCGCTCGGCGGTGGCGGCGTTTCGAGCTCGAGGGCGCGAGCGTATGCGGCGAGGTATCGGTCGATCATTCGTTCCAAGCTGAACTTATCTTGGACGTGGCTTCGACATGCTCGGCGGTCGAGCCCGGCCAACCGCCCGGTCTTCTCAACGGCGTCGTCAACGTTATCGCAAAGAAAGCCCGTTAGGCCATCCACGACGATCTCTGGGATCGAGCCCATGTTGGCACCCAGCACCGGCGTGCCGCAGGCCATCGCCTCGATCGTCGTTAGTCCGAAGCGCTCGGGGCGCGTCGTCATGTGCACCAGCCCTAAGGCGTTAACAAGCAGCTCGTTGCGCGCCTCACGCTCGACCGCGCCGAGGAACTGCACGCGGTCGCCGTCGATATGCGGCTCGACCTGCTCGCGAAAGTAGCTTTCGTCCTGCGGAATCGCCGCGATCTTGAGGCGCACGCCGGCGCGCTTGGCGATTTCTATCGCGAGATGCGTCCCTTTCTCCGGATGGAACCGTCCTAGGAAGCATAGATACTCTCCCGGCCGTTCGCTGAACGGAAACTGCGCCGTTTCGATCCCGTTGTACGTCGTGGCAAGATACTCGAGACCGGGGTCGCGGTCGGCATTGGAAATCGAACAGTAGAAACTGCGCTCTGCTCCGGCGTAATATGCCGCCAGAATTTGGGGTGACGAGAAACCGTGCACCGTCGTCAGCATCGGCGGCGCTTGCGTCGCCAGCGCATAGGTCAGCGGCCGCCAGTCAAAATGATTGTTGATCAGGTCGAAATCGCGCGCGTGGCGGAACAGCTCGGCGATGTGCAATGCGCCGAAGACGTCGGCGTTGAGCGCCCTGTCCTCATTGAGGCCCACCGGCACGGCCGAGACCAGCTTGCCCTCGAAATGTGAGTCGCCCGCGGCAAAGAGCGTAACGTCCAAACCCCGCCGGCGCATTCCGTCGGCGACGTTGAACGCCATCTGCTCCCAAGGTCCGTAACCTGCCGGCGGGGCGGGCCACGAGATTGCGCCGAGCACGGCGAGCCGCAGGCCCTGCAGATCGGTCACGACCTTACCGGTCGTCATCCACGACGTGACGGTCGTGGACGGCCACAGCGAGCTTGAAATGCGTCTGACGAATCATCCGGCGCATCGAAAGCTCCGAGAACGGCGGTATCGGCTTGGCACGTGTGTAGTCGAACAGGTCGCTGAGATCGTCGTCGCTGACGTCGCGCTGCCCCATGTTCCCCAAGTTCCAGTTCTTCTCGATGAACTTCGTAATAGCGGTCGATTCGCGGCGCGTATGCGAAACGCCGGTACGCGCCCATGCCGAAACGGCCACGATCGGAATGCGAAAGCCCCAGGTCGTTCCGTCGGGTCCGGGCGGCGGCTTTACGCGATCGTACCATCCGCCGGAGTCGTCCCACGTCAGCAGCAGCGCGCTATCTTTATAGTAGTTGCAATCAGGGTTAGCGACGTGCTGGCTCTGCACGACGGCGAGGTAGATCGAACCAACCCAACCCGGTCCCCCCGCGCTCAGATTTCCGGCATGATCGGAGTCGAGCCAGTTCGGCATGACGAACGAGACTGATGGCAGGCGGCAGTTCTGAATGTCGCTGAGAATCTCTCCGGAGGGCGTCACGATGCTGCGTTGCCAGTCCGGACCGTAACGTATCCGGCGAAAGGCGTCGTAGATGCCGACTGCCGGATTGCTCGAGTCGTTGTATGGACCGGTGTAATACTTCCAGCTCACCTGCGCGGTATCGAGAAGATCGGCGATCGTCGTTTGGTCGAAGCACGGAAAGACTCCCGGCATCACCACTGCCTCGCCTTTTTCGAAAAAGGGAACCGTCGTGCCCGGTTTGGCGTCGCAGCCCCAGATCGCATCGTTGGGATTACCCGCGATACGGCTCTGCGCCGTTGCCAGCGTGTAGTGACTCGGGAACGTCGGCACCAAGCGCGGCGCGAAGTTTTCATCGGCGAGCGCGTAGCGCGAGGCCAGCACGTGGTAAATGGTCGTTTCGTAGGCCGGAACGTAGGCATAGGGAAAACCTGGGCCCGGTTTGGACGCGTCGAGCGCCACGCGCAGTTCGTCGCTGCCGAAGCCATCCATGCGGCCCTCGTCCCACTCGTGCAGCAGCGCGGCGTGAGAGTGGCTCGGGTCGGCGGGATTCTCGAATGGTACCGGCTTGAGCGTGACTTGCTTGCCGTCGACGGTCGCCGTTTGGGACGTATTCGCGCCAGGGAACGGCCCGCCGTGGTCAACGATCGACGAGGCGAAGAGATTGTCGAACGTACGGTTCTCTTGGACCAGCACAATCACATGACGAATCGGACTGCCGAGAACCTGTTGTCCCAACAAAACGGGATTGGCCCCCGGTCCGACGGCCACGCCGCTGCGCGCCGGCTGCATCGCCAGCACGAGCACCACGAGAGTCAAAAAAGCCGCGTAGCGCATTGCCCTTTACTGGATGAGGCCGTTCTTAAGCACGAGCTGCGGTTCGCGCAGGGCGCGCACGTCTTCGCCGACATCGCGCGAAAGCATCAGTAAGTCGGCCGGCTCTCCGACGGCCAGCAAACCCTTGTGCAGCCCGATCAGCTCGGCCGCGACATTTGTGGCGGCGTGCAGCGCTTGCTGCGGCGTCATGCCGAGCATCGCCCACATCAACTCGACCTCTTGCGCGTAATCCTCGTGATAGTTGTACGGCGTTCCGGCATCGGAACCGCCCGCGAAGCGCACGCCGCCGTCGAAGGCACGGCGCAAATTCGCCAGCATCACTTCCGTGAGGCTGCGCGCCTTATCGGTAATGTACTTCGGTTGATGGCCGTCTTCGAGGTGAGCCAGAATGCAGGTCGGGGCGCTCAGCGTCGGCACCAGGTAGACGCCGCGCCGTTTCATGATGTCGATGCATTCGTCGTCGAGCATCGTCCCGTGCTCGATCGAGTCGATGCCCGCATTGAGCGCATTTTTGATGCCCCGCGTGCCGATGGCGTGTGCGGCGACCCGCAATCCGTGCGAATGCGCTTCGTCGATCGCGGCTGCCAGTTCATCGGGCGTGAGCTGCGCGTTGCCGGGTACGGCGCCTTTGGTCAGCACGCCGCCGGTCGCGATAAGCTTGATGCAATCGGCACCGGCCCACATCTGCTCGCGCACCGCCTTGCGCGCGTCCCACGGCGAATCCACGGCCCGTCCGATCGGCCAGCCGTGGCCGCCGGTCATGCAGAGCGCGGCGCCGGCCGTACGCATGCGAGGCCCTGGAATTCGCCCTTCTTCGATGGCTTCACGGACGTCCGGTGCAATTTTGTTCGAGCTTCCAACGTCGCGAATCGTTGTTACGCCGGCCTTCACCGACTTACGCGCGTTGGCGACGGCCCGCAGCAAGCGCTGGTTCGGCGTCGTGGAGTGAATCATCGCCATTAGGTCCGGCTCGCCGCTTCCCTCGACGTGTGCATGGGCGTTGACCAGCCCCGGCGTGACGCAAGCCGCTTCCAAGTCGCACTCGCCACTCGCCGCGCGCACCTCGGCGATGAGTCCGTCGGCGATTATCACGTCGACGTTCTGCTTCGGCGGCTCCAGCGTGCCGTCGTAAAACGCTCCCGCACGTACGATCATCGGGCTTGCTCCTTTAGCGGAAAGTAAAGTTCGTCAGGCCGCTGATGCCGTTGAGCACCAGCTGCACGGCGATAGCGGCTACGATGATGCCGACGATGCGCCCAACGGCATCGATTCCGGTCGCGCCGAAGATCTTGACCAGCTGCTGGGCGCCGCGCATCGAAACGTAGGTTATGGCGACGACGACCAGCGCTACGGAGAGAAAGATCCCGCCGTTGAGGTAATGGTGCGTGTCGGTGGGATTGACCAGCGCGACGCTGGCCGTCAGCGCTCCCGGTCCGGTAATGATCGGAATGGCGAGGGGGAAGACCGACGGATCGGTCAGCGGCGCATCGCTGGCCTTGGCGCTGTTTGCCGTGTCGCGATCGGTCTTCTCGGCGAAGACCATGTCGAAGCCGACTTTGAGCAGCAGCAAGCCGCCGGCGATCTTGAATGCTCCGATCTTAACGCCGAGCGCCCCGAGCAGCGCTTCACCAGCAAATGCAAAGCTGATGAGTGCAATCGCGGCGACGATGCTCGCGCGTTTGGCAATCGCCGCCTGAGCTTGGGGCGTACGGCCTTCCGTCAGCGTGGCAAAGGCGGCAGCCGCCTCGATCGGATTGAGCATTGCGAGCAGCGTCACGAAGACGTAGAGTAGCTCGTCGATATAGGGACTCATGCGGCGGACCAGTGCAGTTTAGCGTGCGCCGCCTGCGCCCGGGCGATGGCGTCATCGCCGACCGGGCCATCCACCAGCATGGTGAAGTGTCCCATTTTGCGCCGCGCCACCGCGTGGCGCTTGCCGTAGACGTGCAATACAATCGCCGGGTCGCCGAGCAACTCTGCCACGCCGTCGAGGTGGTCCCCGGTGCCGTCGCCGAGGATGTTGAGCATGACGGCATTTGTCAGCAGCCGAGGCGGCGAGAGCGGCAAATCGCAGATCGCGCGCACGTGCTGCTCGTACTGCGAGCACGGCGTCACGTCGATGGTGTAGTGCCCGCTGTTGTGGGGGCGCGGCGCGATTTCGTTGACCAGCAGTTCGCCCGCCGTAGAAAGAAAGAACTCGACGCAATAGGTTCCGACGATTGCTAACCGATGCCCGACGGTCGCGGCCATGCGCTGCGCCAGTTGTGCCGTCGCGTCATCGACGCGCGCCGGGGCGACGGTCATCGCCAAAATACCCCGATCGTGCGTGTTTTCGGCCACCGGATAGGCGACGATCTCATCGAGCGAGCTGCGCGTCGAGATGACGCTGAGCTCGCACGACAGCTCGACGCGCCGCTCCCAAATCAGCTCCGCTCCCTCCGCCGCGGTCAGCGCGGCGCGCGCTTCGTTGAGGGACGACACCGTCCATTGACCCTTGCCGTCGTAGCCCCCGGCAGCCGTTTTAAGAATCGCCGGAAAGCCGATGCGTCCGGCCGCCGATTCGAGATCTTCGAGATTTGTGACGCGCGCGAAGTCCGTCGTTGCCAAGCCGGCGTCGCGCAAGAACTCCTTCTCGCGAAGGCGGTTCTGCGTCACGAGCAGCACGCTGCTCGACGGTGCAACCCGATGCAACAGCGACTCGAGATGCTGGACCGAAGCAATGTCGATGTTTTCGAACTCGTAGGTGATGACGTCGCTGCGCCGGCCGAGCTCCTCGATGGCGCGTAAGTCGCTGTACGCGGCAACGATCTGCTCGTCGGCGATCTGCCCGCAGGGCGAATGCTCCTGCGGATCGAGCGTGATCACGTGGTAGCCCATGCGTTTGGCGTCAAGCGCAAACATGCGGCCGAGCTGGCCGCCGCCGATGACCCCGATCGTCTCAATGCGTTTCAATCCAAGACGCTGGAGGCGGCTGCGTCGTGCATGCGCGTCACGTAAGCGGTAAGCCGCTCGGCGACGCCGGGGTCCTGGAGCGCGACGATGCGCGCGGCAAAGAGCGCCGCGTTGACTGCCCCGCCGATCGCCATCGTCGCAACCGGAACGCCGGGCGGCATCTGCACGATGGAGAGCAGCGAATCGAGGCCGCTCGCCTTTGAGTTGACCGGCACGCCGATCACCGGCAGGAGCGTTTTCGCAGCCGTCATCCCAGGCAGGTGTGCGGCGCCGCCGGCACCGGCGATAATCGCAACGAGACCGCGGCCTGCCGCCGACGACGCGTACTCGAACATCTCGTCGGGCATGCGGTGCGCGGAAACGACGTGCACCTCACATGGAATCTGCAGCTCGGCGAGCGTATCGCGCGCGGGCGACATCGTTTCCCAGTCGGAGCGGCTGCCCATGATGATCCCAACCATCGGTGCTTTGCCTGCTTGCGCCATGCCCAGGCCTTCGCTGCAACCGTGCCGTGTCATCCTGAACCGCGCCGGAGTAAGGCGGAGCCTCGCAGGGGCGGAGTCGAAGGAACGTTCTCGATGGCGCGCTTTCTTTTAGGCATTAATTATTGGCCGCGTAGCAGCGCCATGTACATGTGGGATCGCTTCGACGTCGACGAGATCGGCGAAGACATGGCGCGCATCAAAGCTCTGGGACTCGACGTCGTGCGCTTCTTCCTCGTCTGGGAGGCCTTCCAGCCCGATCCCCGCCACATGAACGATACGACCTTGCGCCGATTCGACGCGCTCATGGAACGTATCGCCGCCGCTGGGCTGCGAGCGATGCCGACGCTTTTTTGCGGCCACATGAGCGGCGTCAACTGGCTGCCTCGCTGGACGCTCGAACGCGATACCACGAGCGGCCGCTTTAGAACCATCAGCAGCGGCTCGATCGTCGACCGCTCTATCGGTGACTTCTACGCCAATCCCGAGCTGCTGCGCGCGCAGGTCTATTTCGCGCGGCGCGTCGGCGAGCGGCTGCGCGATCATCCCGCCCTCTTTGCCTGGGACCTCGGCAACGAGTTCTCCAATTTGCGCACGCCGGCCGGCATACGCGACGGCGCGTTGTGGAGCGAGCGTCTGAGCGAAACGCTGCTCGAAGCCTCCGGCGCCGGCACGACCGGCGGCATGCACGGTGAGGATCTCGAGCAAGACCGCAACTTGCGGCCCTCGAGCATGGCGCGCCCGTGGATCTTTCCCACCATGCACGGGTACTCGGTCTACAGCAAGTTCGCGCGCGACCGCCTGGATCCCAACGTCGTACCGTTTCTCTGCCAGCTGCAGCAATCGTTCGCTGGGAAGCCGGTACTCTTCAGCGAGTTCGGCAATCCGCAATGCCCGCCGGGAAGCAATCAGGTTGACGGCTTCGCCTGTCTCGATGAAACCGAGATGGCCGAGTATGGCCGGCGCGTCGTGGACCGGTTGCACGAACGCGGCGCGCTCGGTGCTTTTTGGTGGTGCTGGGCCGACTACGATCCGGCGCTCGCCCAACTTCCGCCTTTCGACAAAGCACCCCATGAACTGCGTTTCGGCATCGTCCGCAGCGACGGCAGCCTCAAGCCGGTCGCGCAAATGCTCGCGGAAATCGCGGCGCAGGCGCGCAAAGTAAGGTCGCCCGCGCCCGCAGCGATCGCCGGCGAGAACGAACACTACGCCGGCCTTCCGAAGAGCATCGCCGGCGAATACCGCGCGTACTGCGAAACACATGGCTGACGACATTCGAACGATGATCGTTACCGGAGCCAGCTCCGGTATCGGTCGAGCGCTCTCGCTGGCCGCGGCACGCGCCGGCTTCGCTTTAGTGATCAACGCGCGCCGCGCCGACCGTCTCGAAGAGGTGGCACGAACGATTCGCGAGGCCGGCGGCCGTTGCGAAGTAGTCGCCGCCGACGTCACCGCGACCACAACGCCTGCACGAATCGTCGAGACGGCGATGCGCGCCTTCGGACGCATCGACGTCGTGGTAAATAATGCCGGCGGAGGCACCTATGGAGCGCTGCTGGAGCAGAGCGATGCCGCAATCGAGGCGCAGTGGCAGCTCGAGGTTGCCGGTCCGCTGCGTGTGGCGCGCGCTGCCCTCGCGCAGCTCGAAGCGAGGCGCGGCCAGCTGGTCTTCGTCGGAACCGGCGGCGTGCGCGTGCCGATACCGCACTACGGCGCCTATCAGCCGGCCAAAGCGGCGGTGCGCGCTGCCGCCATTCAACTTCGCCGCGAGTTGCGCGGGCGCGGAATCGCGGTTACCTACGTCGATCCGGGATTGGTGGCCAGCGAATTTCACCACGCGATGGGAATCGAACGCACGTCGAACGTGCGCGCGGCGTCGCCCGAGCGTGTCGCGCGCGCAATCCTGCGCGGGATTGCGCGACGGCGCGCCGTCGTCAACGCCGTCCCGTGGCAGACCGCCGGTGCGGTACTCGGAGAATGGTTCGGCACGGTCACCGATTCCGTCGTCATATCGCGCTTCACGCCAAAACGCGCAGCGATTAACGAACGCGCGCAGGGCGACCCCGCAAGCGATGCGCCGGCACCACTCGAGCCGGCCCCCACGGCAATCGACGAATCGACCTTCCAACGAGCGTTGGAGCCCGTTGCGCGGCGAATGGAGCGTGTTAAACTTCCCGCTGATTTTCTGCGCTCGGCATTGGTTCCGGACGCTCGGATCGAGCTGGGAGACCTGGCAATGCGATGGGCCGGTATGCCGAATAAGAACGAACGCGCCGCGTTACACGAAGCGCTCGACGCATTGGCGGCTGGGGGCTATTTAGAACCGCAAGAGGAGGGAACTTGGAGAGTCGTACGCGCCGCGGATTGAGCGGTTTTCTTGCCGGAGCACTCGCGGTTGGGACGCTCGCCGCAGTCGCGCGTGCGACGGGTGACGTGCCCGCCATTCGGGGAAGGTTCGCTTTGCTTGAGGGCGCGCCTAAGGTGGTTTCCGAGCTACGCACTTCCTCAGGCGCCGCCACGACGGCGAATCTCAAAATCCGCCAGTTCAACCTGGACGGCTCTTCGCCGATTCTCGAATACAAGATCGACATGGAAATGCTGATGCACGTGATCGTTGTTCGCGACGATTTCTTAACGTTCGAGCATCTGCACCCCGCTTTCGACGCTGCGACCGGCACCTTTTCGCAAGCGTTCACCAAGGAGCGGTACCATCGCTACTACGTCTTTGCCGACAGCGAGCCCAAAGGACTGGGACAGCAAGTTTTTCGCTTCACGCTTCCAAGCGACGGCCCGATCATGACCGGCATGGTGCCCTCGATGGCTTCAACCCCAAGTATTGCTGCCGGCCCGTACGTCGTGACGCTTTCGGCGACGACAATGCAGGCCAACACCGCGCAGACGCTTGACCTCACCATCACCAAGAACGGGCAGCCCGCGCAGGACCTGGGGACCTATCTCGGCGCCGCGGCGCACGTCGTGTTCATCGGCGTCCCGACGCTTGCGTACGTTCACGTTCATCCGCACGTTGTAGGTAACTCTGCGGGCGCCGACGCCCCGATGGCTCAGAATGCGGGAATGCATATGGATATGGCCGACGAGCAGGTCGCTGGTCCGAAGATGAAAATGGATCTCCCCGCGTTGCCCGCGGCACCGTATAAAGTTTGGGTTCAGTTCCGCGGGGCTAACGACAAACTTTATACCGCGCCGTTTACCGTGCTCGTGCAGTAGCGCGAACGAACTGCTTGGCGATGACGGCGGCAAAGAAGAGCAGCGTCGCCAGTAGAACGATCGTGGCGCCGCTCGAGGCCCGCACGTAGTACGAAAGGTACAGGCCCCCGACGGTACTGGCGGCGCCAATAACCGCTGAGAGCGCCATCATCGGCGCGAATCGCGAGGTCAACTGATACGCGGCGGCGGCCGGCGTTACGAGCAGGGCCGCCACGAGCACGATGCCGACCGCTTGCAGCGACACGACGATGGTGAGCGCGAGCATCACGAGCAGCGTATACTCGTAGGCCGGTGACGCAATTCCGCTGGCCTGCGCCACGATCGGATCGAACGTGGTGTAGAGCAAGCCGCGATAGAGCACGACGACCGCGATCGCCACGATAACGCTGAGCGCAACGATCAGCCGCAGGTCCTGCGGCTGCACCGCCAGGATGTCGCCGAAAAGGAAGCTCTGCAGATCGATCGCGTAGCTGCGTTGTTGGCTCATCAAATAGACGCCTAGCGCGAACATTCCAGTGAAGAGCACGCCGATGGTGGTATCGAGCGAAATGCGTCCGCGACGATGAACGAAGCCGATGCCCAGCGCCGTCACGACCGCCACGATTCCCGCCCCGATGTAGAAGTTTGCGCCGCGAAGGTAGGCGATCACGATCCCCGCGAACGAGGCGTGCGCGATCCCATCGCCGATGAACGAGAGCTTACGCAGGACGACGTACGTGCCCATCGTCGAGCAGAGAATTCCAACCGCCAACGCTGCGACAAACGCTCGCTGCATAAACGCGTAGTGAAACGGAGTTAGAAACGTCTCAACCGTCATCTGTGGATTTCCGGATGGCTAGCGTGGGCGGCGTGTGGCTCGTGATCGTGGCGCAAGTGTCCGTGCGTATGCGTGTGCTCCCTGATCGCGCTGTAAGCGCCGGCCTCGACGACTTCGCGGGGCGTGCCGAGCGCGAGGACGCGGCGATCGAGCACCAGCAGCCGGTCGAAAACCTCTTCGACGCGATCCAAGTCGTGGGTCGCGACGAGCACCGGCATCCCCTGGGCGACGAGCTCGCGCACGATTTTATAGAGCGTCTCCTCGGTTGCCGCGTCGACCCCCGTCGTCGGCTCGTCGAGCAACAGCAACTTGGGTTCCTGTGCGATCGCGCGCGCGACAAAGGCCCGTTGCTGCTGACCGCCGGAAAGATTCGCGATGTGCCGGTCGCGCAGGTCGCTCATCTTCACCATCTCGAGGGCGCGCTGCACTGCGTCGCGGTCGTGCGCGCCAAACCGCTGCCAAAAATGCAGCCGTGAAAAACGCCCCATCGCCACCACGTCCCAGACGGTCGCCGGAAACGACCAATCTACCGCTTCAACTTGTGGAACGTAGGCGATCGTGCCCGGCGTTTGGCGGCGCGGTGACGAGCCAAGCACTTCCAGTTCGCCCCCGGTCGGCGAGAGCAGGCCGGCGATGGTCTTGAGCAGCGTCGACTTTCCCGAGCCGTTGGGCCCGACGATGCCCAGCGCTTCCCCGTAATGCACGGCGAGTGAAACGTGACTCAGGGCGATGAAGTCTTCGTAGCGCACGACCAAATCACGCGCCACCACCGCGTCGTGGTGCTTCACTTTAGCGCCGCGACGATGACGTTGGTGTCGTAGAGCAGCATCGCCGGGTAGTTCGAAACGCGCGGATCGGTGCCGACCGAATCGTCGTAGAGGTTCTCCACGACCTTGATGCCGGCGCCTTGGGCAATGGTGTAAAGGATCTTGGGGCTATACTCGGGCTCGCTAAAAACGGCACGCACCTTGAGTTTCTTCGCCAAATCGATCAGCTCGGCGATCTGCTGTGGATTCGGTTCCTGGCCCGGGTTGCGTTCGACGAAGCCCAGCGTCACGATGCCGAAGCGATCGTTGTAATACTGCCAAGCATTGTGAAAGACGATCATATTGCGGCGCGCCGGGGGTATCGTTCCGATCTTTTCGCGGATCGTCGCCGTCAGCTCGTCGAGGCGCACGTCGTACGCGGCGGCGTTGCGGCGATAGGCCTGGGCGTGCTGCGGATCAACCGCTGCCAACGCGTCGCGGATCTTCGCGACGTACGCCTTGGCCATCACGGGATCCATCCAGAGGTGCGGATTGTCGTTCTTGACCGGCAGACCTTGGGTGCAGACGACGACGCGCGGGCTGTGCGTGCCGGCGTCGTGCAGCAGACGGTCGAGCCACGATTCCAGGCCGGCACCGTTTTCGACCAGCACGTTTGCATCGGCAACGGCCGCAACGTCTTGCGGCGCCGGCGCGAAGGTTTCGGGCGAAGCGCCGACCGGCACGATATTTTTGACGGTGACATATTCGCCGCCGACGCCTTGCACGAACGAGTTAAGCGTCGAGATGGTCGTTACGACGCGAATCTTACCCGCGTCGCCCTTTCCGGCGTCACCCTGAGCCTGTCGAAGGGCGTGCGAGCAGCCCACCGTTGCGGCAAGCAGCAGCGTTGCGGCGACGAGGCGCTTTACCGGCACGAACGGCACCGACCGAAGAACTCCATCGAATGACCGTCCAATTCGAATCCATGGAGATTGCGGAGCGAATCGGTAAGTTGATCCATGGCGTCACAGTCGACATCCTCTACGAGACCGCAGTCACTGCAGATCGCGTGATGGTGATGGTGAGCCGGCTCACAAAGCATGTACGTCGCCTCGCCCTCAGCATCGGTGCGTGCCGTGACGTCGCCTTTGAGGCGTAGCCGCTCGAGCGTCCGGTACACGGTTGAAAGCGAAACCGGCGCGCCGGCGAGCTTGAGGCGTTGATGGATTTCCGCCGCGGAAAGAAAGCGCGGTTCGCGCTGAAGGATGGAAGCGATCCACTCGCGCGGTCGAGTGACGTAATCGGCTCGAACCATTATTAGATTATTTGCGAACTGTTCGCAAATAATCCTGCTGTGCTAGGTCGGGGTTGGGGAAGGGCTAGGCGGTTGGCAGCTAGCGACCGCGTCTTTGGCCTTCGCCTTTACTTGATCGCGCCAGTACTCCGAGGTGTCGGCCCAGGCGGGGAGCGTAAGATTTACGGCCTGGGCGTGACTCTGGATCTTCGGGATCACGTCAGTGAACGCCGCGGGCACCGTGCCGTTCTGCTCGTTGACCACCCTCGCCAACCCCAGCCACGCGTCGGCCAGAATCATTTGCGGGACGCCGGTCGCGGCTGCCGGGCAAGCGGCATTGAGTTTCGCGGTGACGCCCGCCTGGAGGACGAGTGCCGCACCGCTGACCGCCGCGACCTGCGCAAAGAGCTCGGCCTGACGGGCGTCTCTCGTGCAGACGCTGTCGATAATCTCGCGTTCCTCATTTAAGGTGCCGATCAGTTCGGAGAGCAAGCCGTAGCGCTTAAGAAGGGCCGCTTGATTGTTGGCGGGCGGGTGCCGATCGTAATCGCGCACGCGCGCCGACGACTCGTCGGTCACCTGCCCGTTGCAGCGGTTAAGCGCGACGATCGCCGGTTGCGCGGCACCACCGGGCACCGCGGTAGCGAGCGTGGTAAAAGCGACCACGACAAGGGCGGCCAGTGGTGAACTGCTCGTCATATTACTTTGACAGGTGCCCATCCCGGCGCGTACAATCCTCCAGGTTCGCCGCACGACCCGTGGGGATGTAGCTCAGCTGGTAGAGCACTTGCTTCGCATGTAAGGGGTCGGGGGTTCGAGTCCCCCCATCTCCACCAACTCTTCTGGATCGGCCCTAAAATGGTCGGCATCCATTGGGGTTTTGAGGGTAAGTCCCTGGCATCCAGAGTTCCCATCTTTAAAAAGATTGGGGTCATGGAAAATGCAAAGTAAGGGGTCAACGAAGACGCTTGAATCGGCGGTGCGGGACTTCATCCTGGACCGTCAGATCGGCGGATGTACGAATGCCTCGGTAGAGGCCTACCGATCACAACTCGATCCGCTAACCAAATGGGCGACGAACGGCGGGCTTGTGCTACCGTCGCTGACCGAAGAACATCTTCGACAGTTTCTACTGTTCCGCGGCGAAGTGGGGAAAGCGACCTTGCATAGCGCCACGGTACGACTCAAGACGTTCTTCAAGTGGTGCGAAGAGCGCAAAATCTGTAACGATCTCGCCGTGAGTTTACGCAAGCCCCGACAAGGTCATGCCGTCGTCAGTGCATTGTCGGTCAATGAACTACAAGCGATGCTGTCGCTTTGCCGTGGTAATGGCTTCGTAAGTCGTCGGGACGAAACGCTGATACGGTTCCTCGTGGATACGGGGCGCGTGTGTCGGAAGCCTTGAACCTCACCATCGACCGCCTAGATGTAAACTCGGGCAAAGCTTTGCTTAACGGTAAGGGGGACAAGCAGCGCTACGTCTTCTTTGGGCCTAAGACGCGAGAGCACTGACTCGATACCTCGCGACCTGCGACAAGCAGCGTTTTCGATCCAGCGTGTGTTTGTAAATCGGGACGGCACGCCGATGAACCGCCATCACCCTCATCAGACCATAGCGCGGTTGGGTCAGCGAGCTAATGTCCGCGACAAGCGTTGCAGTCCCGCACACGCCCCGGCACACGTCGGCGTTGTTCTTCCTGCGTCGGGGTGGCGATGCGCTCAGTCTCCAGCGCCTTCTCGGACATACGTCGGCTAGCCCTTGACGTCTAACACAGAATCTAACGGAGCGGTCGGGAACGGTCGGGAAGCGACGGTACCGGCCGGGAAGTCCGGGGCGAAAAAGCCTTACGAGATAACGCTATTCGGTATTGGACGGGACTGCCCGGAACCCCCGAGTGCAGGTTCAACTCCCAGCCATCCCATGCAAAGCGGCCACAAACACCGGCCGGCCTAGGCGGGGGAGCGCAGGCCTAATCGCTAGAAGTGGAGAGAACCCGCGCCGAGTGAAGTTTCTACTTCGCTCCAGCGCGTTTTTAAGTTGCTCGTTTTTTGGAGGGCAAATGAGGCCTTTTCGCCCGCTCGCAGTCTTTGTCGGGTTAGCCGTTGCCGGATGCGCGGGTACGAACGGAACCCCTGCGCTTTCTCTCGCAAATCAGGCATCGCAATCCGTGGCGGCCCGGGCGGGAAGTACGGGCCTGATACGTGTGAAACACGACAACGCATCGTACAAGAGGGCGCTCTACGTCCTAAACTCGGCCTCAAATGAAGTGCAAATTCTCACCAACACCTATTACCGCCAGCTCGGCACTATAACTGATGGAATTTCGAATCCGCAGGCTGAAACGGTAGACAACCGTGGCAACCTTTACGTTGCGAATCAAACGGGTTCGAATGGCGACGTCGCCGAATACGCGACCGGAGCGACTTCGCCGTCGTTTACTTACAGCGCCACTGCTCCGCTAGGTGTGGCCGTGGACCGCCACGGCAATGTTTTTGCGGCTGCCGGTTACCCCTCGGACACGGTGAATCAGTACCGTCAAGGGGTCAATCGGGTAGTCGCGTCTTGCCAAATCAGCCGCCCGAAGGCGGTGGCCGTCGACGCCAATGGCAACGTGTTTGTGGAAGGCATCACCGATGCTGGAATCACGCTCTTTGAATTTGTCGGTGGTCTCGGCAATTGTAGCCCCACGCTATTGCTCGGCATCGGATACAATTATAGTACTTTTGGTCTTACGCTCGACGCGAATGGTGACCTGATCGCGCCCTATGGGCCAAACGTCTACGTCATCGATCCACCGTATTCGACCATAACGAAAACAATCGGCTCCGGCTTTTCGAACGTCAGCGGCGTATCCCTCAACAAGAAGAACAAATTCCTTTTCGTGTCCGATTCAGGTACGAACACGGTCACGGTTATCAACTATCAGACGGGCGCAACTGTCCAACAACTTGGCGTGCCATACGGTATCACCCAAGCCAGTGGGGTCGTCGACGCGCCCAATGCGGTGTATTAGCTTAACGGAGTTCTAGGGACACCCTAGAGCTTCGGGGCACTCCGAGGGACCAAAATGAGTTTCGCGTTCTACGTCCTCAAAAATAACAGGCCTGTAATCCGAGGGATCGCGAACTTACCGTAGCACTAGTAGCATCGACGGTGAGCCGGCGTTTTTGGCTACCGCGATCGTTCTAACATTTTCTAACGGAGCGGTCGGGAACGCACGGTATCGGCCGGGAACTTGGGAGCGGAAACGCCATACAAGCTAACGCTATTCGGTAGCGGACGGGACTGCCCGGAACCCCGGCGCGTAGGTTCGACTCCCGGTCATCCCATGAAAACTAGCGTTAGTCTGCAAGGGCTTTTCGGCACCGCAACTCGGCCCGATAGCGTCCTGCTTCAAACATTGGTCTAACGGATTCCGCGGTCGTGGCGGCGAGCGGGTCCAAACACGCCAAGATCCCGTGCGCGTGCCGATCGGGGGCCGGACGACCATTTGACGACCGTTCTGAGGCTTTTCGCGGTTTCCGGGCTTTTTTTGTGGAACGGCGTGTGCCGCCGGAATCATTTCGCATGTAAAGCGACATTGTCGTCACATTTTGCTGGCATCGCACGCTACGTTGGTCGTGTTTATGCCTATCTTGCTTGCGGTGGCGGCCGCGGCAGTTAGCATTCCGTCAGGACCTTCCGGCGACGCATTCTATACGCCGCCGCGCCCATTACCATCGGGGATCGAGGGATCGATCGTGTGGGCGCAGCCGTTTAGCGACGGCGCGGCGTTGCCCTCGGCCTCGAAGAATTATCGAATGCTCTACGAGACGCTTTCGCCACGCGGCGTCCTGATAGCGATCTCGGGTACGCTTGCGATTCCCGAGGGGGTTCCGCCGCCGCACGGGTGGCCGCTAATTAGTTGGGCGCACGGCACGGCCGGCAACGCGCCGGAGTGCGCACCGTCGCGATGGACCAAGCTGGGCCTCGAACACCGCCTGCTGGATACGTTCGTGCGGCGCGGCTACGCGGTCGCGGAGACCGATTACGAAGGGAACGGCACCCCCGGGATCCATCCGTACATGGTCGCCGCAACGCTTGCCCGCGACGTGAGCGACATCGCGGTTGCATCGCACGAACTCGATCCGCAGATCGGTCGCGACTGGATCGTCATGGGGCACTCCGAAGGAGGCTTCGTTGCACTTGCTACTGCCGCGTTCGGTCAGCAGCTGGCCCCGAACCTGAACCTGCTCGGCGCCGTTGCGTACGCACCTGCTGCGCATCCCGCAGCGACTCTGGTCAACGAACTTCACAATCACTCGCCCAACGGCGGTCTCGTGGCCCTGGCGCTCATGATTGAAGGCTTCGCCGCCGCCGATCCCCAGGTTGTACCGTCGCAAATCTTGGAGCCGCAGTTTCTCCCGCTCTTGGCAGAACTGCAACAGCACTGCGTTTACGATCTCCTTGAGCACTCCAGCTGGTCGACTGCGATTCCCGCCACGATCTTTCGCCCGCAGGGGCAAGACTCGCTAGAAGCGCTGTACGCAGATCTACGGCAAAACGAGGTCGCCGATTACCCGATTTCGGTGCCGACCCTCATCTTAAACGGCCTCTCCGATACGATGGTCAGCTCAGAGGGCTCGATGGCTATCGCCGATCGCCTTCGGCGCAACGGCACGCCGGTAACCTTCAAGGCCTATCTCGGAACGACACACGCTTCGGTTCTGGCCATCAGCGTCAATGATGTCGCGCCCTGGCTCGCGCAGCGATTCGCCGACGCCGGAACGCACTAGCCGAGGCGAGCCTTTGGCCGGAGCGAAAGCCCAAACCACGGCGTGTACGACGGTAGAAACGGTAATAGAATCGTCAGCAAGATCCTCCGTAATGAGTGCAGCGGGTTTGCGTGTCATGTTTGCGTCAGGTGATGTCAAAGGCGGCCGTTGCACGACCGTAGGAGGTCAGTCGAATGAAAACTTCACGACTGGCCCTGATCGCGGCCTTTGCTGCGATGCTCTCGGCATGTTCGAATGCAACGCAATCGTTTCAGCCGTCCGAAAGCGCCGTGAATGCTTCCGTAGCGACCGTTCGATCTATCGATTCCTGGCGTCTTGCGCTGGCGCAAAACCAATTACCGTCTCCGGGATGTTTTAAAGCGGCGTATCCGTCCACGCAGTGGGATCGCGTCGATTGCATTGCTCCACGGTCTCACTGGCATTCACTCCCCTCTTCGGTCGGCGGAAAGTTGGCGCAAACCGTGGGACGTGGTGTCGATTTTACGGCTGATACCGCGCCAAATGTCATCTCCAGGGCGATCGGCGCATTTCCTAAAGTCGAAGGCGTAAAGAGGGTGCGTAGTGCAGGCTGCTGTGGCGTGGAAGGCCGAGACAGCTACACGCTGCAACTGAATTCCAACTTTTTTCCGACGTCCACCTGCGGCAGCATTCCGTACTGTGGCGGCTGGGAACAGTTCGTTTTCGAAAACCCGTCGCATGGAAGACAGGGCTATCTCTTCATCGAAGATTGGCTCGTTCCGATGCCGATCGGACGCGGCAGCTTGAGCGGCTGTCCTCCGAATAAGGGCTGGATCTATGTCGGAATAGGATGCTACCAAAACAGCCAGGCAATCAGAACTCCAAACGTTTCCATCAAAGATCTGAGCCAGGTGATCGAAACGGGTAAAGCGTCAGCGGGCGGCGACAGCATTTACCTTTCCGTGGGTCGCACGGAATATGGCGTGCGAAAGATCCAGGACGACGGAATCGTCGACCTTGCTGCCAACTGGGAAGGAGCAGAGTTCAACGTGTTCGGTGATGGCGGCGGCGACGTCGCCGATTTCAATTCCGGGTCGGAAATCACCGTCAGTCTGCAGACGGACATCGGCTCGAAAACAAAACCGACGTGCCTGCCGAACAGTGGGACGACCGGTGAGACGAACAACCTCTTCTTCGTAACGGCGCCGAAGCACGCGCCGGAGCTACGGTATCCCTCTATTGAGTTTACTATGAGCAGCAGCGCCACCGGCGATGCGTCTTGCGACGCGGTGAAGGGCCACTAGGAGCTGAAGCGGCAGAGGGCGCGGACGGCGCTGCCCTAGCCCAAATGGCACTTTCTAGGCCGCGCCTGGAGCGGTACCATAGCCAAATGACCGTGCGAAACCGTTACTTGCTCTTAGCGCTGCCCCTGTTTGCGCTCGCGCTCGCGGCATGTTCGTGGCAGGGCGTCACGCCCGCAGCGGCGCATAATGGCGCGCCCTCGCCGGTCGGCTATCCGGCTAAGCACGACGGACGCTACAAAGTCATTTACAAATTTCCAGGCGGTGCCGGCGGCTCGTACCCGGTCGCCGCGCTTACTTTTGTAAACGGCGTGATGTACGGAACGACATGGAGCGGCGGCGATGCGTCGACGTGCGATTGTGGAACCGTTTTTGCCGGAACGAAAGTGATCTACAGCTTCAAAGGCAGCGCAGGACACGACGGTTTGGGACCCAGCAGTAGTCTGCTTCAGGTAGGTAACAAATTTTACGGAGAAACGGGCGGCGGCGGCAACTATGGCGGCACGTGCTCGTTCTATCATGCACAAGGGTGCGGAACGGTCTACGAGGTAGACGCCGGCGGCAACGAACGCGTGGTCTACCGCTTCAAAGGCGGCAAGGACGGCCAATATCCTATTGGCGGTTTGGTCTCCATGAACGGCACACTCTATGGGGTGACAAATTTTGGCGGCGGGGTCAAGGGCTGCTCTTACTTCTACAGCAGCTTGCCTCCCGGATGCGGAGTCATATTTTCGCTTAACTCGTCCGGTCGCGAAAAGGTGATTTACCGGTTCAAAGGCGTGCCGGATGGCATATATCCGCGTACCGCGCTTCTCCCGTTAGACGGCAAACTCTATGGCATGACCGAGCACGGTGGCCGCTGCTATCGCACCAATGGATGTGGAACGGTCTTTGCGGTTACGACATCCGGTAAAGAATCGGTGATTTATTCATTCAAGGGCGGCTACGATGGTGACACCCCACACTCTTCACTTCTATGGTTCGACGGCTCTCTATGGGGCACGACCCTTAACGGCGGTTGTGTAGGTTCGTGCCGGTCAACTTTCGGAACTATTTTTAAAATGAGCACTTCAGGAAAGGAGACGGTCGTTCACCGCTTTACCGATGTTCCGGATGGCGCGTATCCCGGAACCCCTTTGGCAGTTGCCGGCAACACGATCTACGGTACGACGTTTAGCGGCGGTACGGGAAGCCCCGTGGGTGGGACGATCTTCAGCGTAACTTCGAAAGGAGTGAAGATTCTTCACAGCCTGGACGGAGTGACGTTGCAAATTCAGCCGGGCCTCCAAGGGCTGGTGTTCGACAAATCTACCAACGCGCTCTATGGCGAAACGTACCAAGGGGGTAGCCAGTACCTGGGAACTATTTTTCGATATGGACCGCGCTAACATATCGTGGCCTTAGTGGGCCGCGACGTCAGCGGTCCTGCAGGTTACTCCAACGTTAGTACGCACGGCTCGTTACCGGTAAGCCACGGTGCGCCAGCGGCGAGCTTACCGGCCGTCACCGTAAGTACCGCTCGGCTCGGCACGGCGGAATGCATTTTCCGGCCGTCGCGCGGCAGGTAGCGCAACCCGAGCGTCTAGGCGTCTACGCCATCGAATGCCGCATAGCGCGCGTCGAACGCAATATATGGGACGTAGCGGAAATCGCAAATGAGCGCAATGCGGCCCGCGCCGACCTCAAGTACCACGAAGTACGCGGGCTCTGGGCTCGCCGGCGGACTGAAGATGGCGATCACTGGAACGCCGCCGACAACGCCCGCTTCCGCGCGCAGGTCTTCGGTCTTAGTATACGCGGCGTAGCGATCGTAATATCCGGCGTCGACCGCACGTGGATGTTGCACGCGCGAAACGACCTCAAGGCGCGACTCTGCTGCGAGCAGCGCGCGCAACCCTTCCCAGTTGTGGGCGTTAAAGAGGTCGGCGTACCGCCGCAGCGTTATCAGCGTGTCGCCGGCAACGGGTTGGGCCGGTTCCGCACAATGCGCGCGTGACGCCCGAGCGATGTTCGTGCGCGCCCTCGATAACGCAGCCTTGACCGCGCCGACGGTCGTTCCCATCGTCTGCGCGGTCTCCTCGAGCGATTGTCCGAGCACGTCCTTGAGGACCGCGGCGCTGCGCTGCGTCGGCGGTAGCTCGGCGAAAACGGTCAGCGCCGCCTCCACGAGTGCGGGATCGGCGCCGGACTCTTCGGGCTCCGCGCGATCCGGAACGTCGGCCACGGGCTTCACGTGTTGTCGTTCGTAGCGCTTGATAAAATCCATAGCCGTGTTATGTGCGATCCGAAAGAGCCAGGGTCTGAGGTTTGGTGGGTGCACCATCTGGCCCAGCGCGTAATAAGCTTTTGCTAAAGTCTCTTGAACGACGTCTTCGCCGTCAAAGACCGACCCGGTCATGCGCGCGCAGTACCGATGAAGCTCGGGGCGGATTTTCTCGACCAGCTCCATGAATTGGTCGCGTGCTTCCATCATGGCCGGCAATAGAGCGCGCGTCTGATCCTCCATCTTCACTCCAACGGTTCGACGCCTTCAGCGGTCACCCCGATTGCGGCGACGCCGTCGACGAGATCTCCTCGCAGGGCACCGACGATTGCCGCGCCGACTTTATCGGCGTCCAGCGGCACCTTCCAGCGACGCTTGAGAAACTCCGCCGCCGATAAGCCTTGCACCGCGCCGTAATTGGCGGCTGCCGTGTTTCCGATTTCCGTGCCTTCAATTAGCTGACGCGGCAGCACGGCTAAAAAGCGGATGCCTAACTTCTTCGCGTCCGATAATTCTTGTGCGTACTCGGTCATAAGCCATTGCATGCGCTTTGCGCCGGCGTAGCCGCCCGAGAGCGGCGAGCCGGCCACTGCCGCTCCACTGGAAACAATGGCGACCATACTACCCGGAGCGAGCGGAACCGTCAGGGCCGCCTTGAGTAGGTGAAACGCGGCTTGCGTATCGGCGTTCCACGGAATGGAAAATGCCTCCCAACTGAACTCGTCGAGCGTTCCCATCTGCGGCCGGACGCCGGCGGCAAGCACAACGAGTCGCGGCTCGTAATCGCGTAGTAGCCGCTGGGCGGTCGACGCATCCGTCGCATCGGCCTGAACCGTTCGCACGGCACCGTCGAACTCTGCAGCGAGTGCGTCGAGCCCATCGCGTCCACGCGCAACGGCGACGACTGAGGCTCCTTCGGAAACCAACCGTTTCACGGTTGCCAATCCCACGCCGGAGCTCGCTCCGATCACGACGGCTGGCATATCTTTCAGCGACTTCATCGTAGCGCTCTCCTCAATAGAGCGGCGAGCCATATCACCGTTCCGGCGCCGACCCCGCTCGCAACCGGGACCAACAGTTCTTCCACCGGCATCGCCATGATGTGCGCGAGGACAATCATGTCAGTATCTTCTGCGCAGCATCGACGACGTCGCCCCACTTGCCGCCCTGCTCGACTCCGTACGAATCGTGCCAGTTCCACCATTTGTAAGGCTCGGACTGCGGGTAGCCTTCGGGTGAATCTTCCCAGTTCTCTTGACGCCCGAGCGGCGTGATGTCGAGGTAGCTCCACGTGCTTCCCAGCGCCTCGTCACCGCGATTGTTGATAAAGTACGTGCGGTACACGTTATCGCCGTCGCGGAAGAATACGTTGGTGCCGTGCCATTCGTCGACGCCGAAGTCGGCATCGAAACCGTCGGTAATCGTATACCACGGCATCGTCCAGCCCATCCGCGCCTTCAGGCGCTCGATGTCGGGCTGCGGAGCGCGCGAGACGTTCGCGAAGGTCGTGTCGCGTGCGTGGAGGTGTGCAACGTGCGCGACCTGATCGGCCATCATCGAGCAGCCACGACAGGCATGCTCTGGCCAGCCGTACACGCCGGGCTCGAAGAACGCGCGATAGATCACCAACTGGCTACGCCCTTCGAACAGGTCGAGGAGGCTGACCTTGCCCTCGGGTGAGTCGAACGTGTAGGTTTTTTCGACCTTCATCCGCGGCATGCGGCGCCGCTCGGCGGCAAGAACGTCGCGTGCGCGGGTCGACGCTTTTTCTTTTGCGAGCAGCTGCAGGCGGGCGGTTTCCCACTCCTGCGGTGACACAACGAGTGGTGCGTTCGGTAGGCGGTCGGTCATTTGTTATCCCCTTCAAAAACTGGTTACTGTTTATGAAGACGATTGTACAGGCCCAAAAAATACGGCTAGCGATCGACCTTTCGGTGTGCCGGCCTAGAACGCCGCCGCCGGCGAGGCTTACAGCTCAGTGCCCGGGAAACTCTACTCGTAGTCTGGAGCTTGCTCTTCGCCGCCCTGTTGCATGAAGAACCTCGGGGGATACGGTGCCTTGATCTTTACGAACGGGCGCGGCGCACCTGAGAAGTCGAAACAATCTGCTGCGGGCGACGTCGCGCGCTTGTCGGCGGCTGCAAGCCGATCGAGACCGTAAAGATCCTCGGCGAACCGAAGCACGCTTGCCGTCTCATACTGCACGTGGGAGACGTAGTGCCCCTTCGCGTAGGGTGAAATGATGAGCAAAGGAACGCGGAAGCCCAAGCTGTCGCGGTCGAGGTACGGCGGGGGGACGTGGTCGTAGAGACCGCCCCAATCATCCCACTGCACGAAAATGGCGGTTGAGCCCCAGAACTTGCTCTTGCCTACGGTGTTTACTAACGCGGCGACCCAGGAAGGCCCGTAACCGCCGTTGAGGCAGGCGACGTGATCGGAGTCGCTGCAGACCGGCGTGATCCAGGTGAAGTTCGCAAGCTTGCCAGCCCGTACATCGGTGATGAATCTCCAGTTCGGCGAGATGACGTTTCTCTTCCAATCCGGACCATAACGAATGTGACGTACGGCCTGGTAACCGGACCACGCTGCTCCTTGACCGCTTGACGCGCTACCGTACGTGCTGGCATAGAAGCGCCATGAAAGTTTGGCCTTGTCGAGCTCATCTCCCAGCGTGCGGTAGTCATAGCACGGATGAATGCCCGGGCCGTTAAAGCGGCGGTCGCCATCGATCGTTTTTATCTTGTCGCTTCTTCCACCGCCGCAACCCCACCCGGTGGTCGGCAGATTCACGCTCCAAGCCGACTGCGCGGCGATCATGTATTGGTGCGCCGTAAAACTCTCGTCGAGCTGTGACTGAAACATTCGGTCCGCCAACACTCCCTCGTTTGCCATGTCAAAATACGGCCGCGACTCGCTGTGCGGAACGTAAACATACTCGGGATTAGGGGGGCCGCCCGCTGAGTACTCGTTATTAAATCCGTCCATGCGGCAGTCCGTGCCGGGTAACTTGCCGGTCCCGTCGCATGCAGAGAACATCGCCTTCGCCGAATGGTCGATGATATATTGCTGCGAAAGAGACACCGGCTGAAGCCTAATCGTTTGACCGTACGAGGTTTTGCCCCTCGACACCGTGTCGGCGCCGGAATAACCCTGGAACAGGTTATCGACGCTGCGATTCTCCTGCACGATGTAGACGACGTGCGTAATCTTCCCGGCACCGGTCGAATTGAGCGCCCGCAGGGCACTGCCGCTTTGCATGTACGGCAACGAAGAGTGCGCACCGGCCGAGCAGCCCGCTAACGTACAGACGAGTGACAGCGATTTAAAACGATTATTCATAATCCGGCGCTTGGTACTCGCCGTCTTTTTGCATGAAAAATTTCGGCGGTAGCGGTGCTTCGATTTTCACGAAGGGGCGCGGTTTTTGTGAGAAGTCGAAGCAATCGGCTGCGGGCGATGCCGCGCGCTTGTCGGCCGCCGCAAGCCGACCGAGACCGTAAAGATCCTCGGCAAAGCGCAGCACGCTCGCCGTCTCGTACTGTACGTGCGAAACGTGGTTTCGTTTGGCATAAGGTGAAATTACTAGTAGCGGAACGCGGAACCCCAGCCCGTCGTAATCCTCGAAGGGCGGCGGTACGTGGTCGTAGGTCCCGCCCCAGTCATCCCACTGCACGAAAATAGCGGTCGAGTCCCAGAACTTGCTCTGGCCGACCGTATTGACGAGCGCTGCGACCCACGACGGCCCGAAGCCGCCGCCACAGTTGACGTGATCGGAGTCATCGCAGACCGGCGTGATCCACGTGACGTTTGCGAGCTTCCCGGCACGAACGTCGGTAATGAACTTCCAATTGGGCGTAATGACGTTTTTCTTCCAATCAGGCCCGTAGCGAATGTGCTTGACGGCCTGATAGCCCGACCATTCGCCACCGTCGCCCTCCGAACGGTTTCCGTAGGAGCCGGCGTAGAAGCGCCACGAGAGGCCCGCGTCATCGAGTTCGTCACCCAAGGTTCGGTAGTCAAAACACGGTGCGATAGCGCGGCCAAGCGTTCTGTCCTGTTTGATCGTCTGGACGACATCGCTGCCGTCTCCTTGGCAACCCCACGGCCCGAATGGCACATTTACGCTCGAGTGTGCCTGGGCGGCGATGACGTACTGATGCGCGGCAAAGCTTTCGTCGAGCTGCGACTGGAAGGTTTTGTCCGCTAGCACCCATTCGTGCGCCATGTCGAAGTAGGGCTTCGAGTCGCCGTGCGGCACGTATACGAACATCGGATACGCGAGCCCCTTTGGAGCGTTTGCGTAGATCTCTCTTTCAAAGCCGTTCATGCGGCACGCCATCCCGGGAAGCTTCCCGGTTCCATTGCAATCGGTGAACATTGCAGACGCCGAGTGATCGAGGACGTACTGCACCGAAAGATGTACCGGCTGCAGCGCAATGGCCTTGCCGCGCGAATCCTTTCCGCTGGAGACGGTATCCGCGCCGGGGTAGCCCTGGAAAAGATTATCGAAACTGCGGTTCTCTTGGACGATGTAGACGATGTGCGTGATCTTACCGGCGCCTGTGGCGTTGAGCGCTCGTAGCTCCGCACCGTTTTCCATATACGGCAACGAGGTTCTTAGAGGGGACGCGCATGCCGCGACAGAGACGGCAAGAACCCAGGCCCCTAGAAGCTTCATTGCCCGTTTGAGCGAGGCGGCCAAGCGTTCAGTCTCCAATTCTCGGCCTCCACGGGAAGTAAGGCGACCCAAGCAAAAGTAAGTCTTCCCTTCTGCCAATCGAACCATGGGTATTCAAAGAACGTGCGTTTTTGTGAACGGACAATGAAGCCTGCAAAGAATCAGCGGTGACGCCTAATCGGATGGTCGCACTTGTTGCCGCCTGTACGATCGCGGCCTGTTCGGCCGGCATTTCTTCGAGCGTGCCCAGGACGGCACGGAGCGCGGCTCGTGCGGCATCCGGAAGTCCGATTCGCCACGTCGTTTTTATCATTCAGGAGAACCGCTCCTTCAATGACCTCTTTATGGGTTATCCGGGAGCCACAACGCAGAACTATGGTTACGACACAAACGGACGAAAGATACATTTGCGCTCGCGGGGACTGGAGTCGACTTGGGACATCGCGCACACGTCAACAGCCTTTTTCGCGGCATGCGATGGACGCGGAAAGCTTCCCGGCACCGACTGCAAGATGGACGGCTGGAACAACGAACGCGCCGCACCGAATCCACCGCCAAACGCACCTTACGCCTTCGTGCCGCAAACGGAAACCAAGCCGTATTGGACGATGGCTCGCGAATATGTTTTGGGCGACCAGACGTTCGCATCGAATCTCGACGGCAGCTTCGTCGCGCACCAATACGTCGTCGCGGGTTACGCAAGCCGAGCGGTAGACTTTCCATATAATCAGTGGGGCTGCCAAGGAGGGAAAAGCGATACGGTTGGGACGCTCACGAAGCAGCGCGGGAACGGCCCGTCCATCGGCGTTTGTTTCGACAATCCAACCATAGCCTCTGAGGCCGACGCGGCAGGCGTGACCTGGCGCTTCTACGCAGGGTTGACGTACGGAAACGGTGGCCTCTGGTCGTCCTACCAGGCGGATCGAAAGATCTATCGCGGACCCGATTGGGCGGCCGACGTCATCAGTCCGCCTGCGCAATTTCTCACCGACGTCGCCAACGGCCAGCTCGCCGATATCACGTGGATCACTCCAACATGGGAGACATCCGATCACCCGGGACTGAGCGCAACGCAAGGACCAGCTTGGGTTGCAAGCGTCGTAAATGCTATCGGGCAGAGTGCGTACTGGAAATCGACCGCGATCTTCATCATGTGGGACGACTGGGGCGGCTGGTTCGATCCAGTGCAGCCCCCCTACGAAGATTACGACGGTCTGGGCTTCCGCGTGCCGCTGCTCATCGTCTCGCCCTACGCAAAACGGGGCTATGTTACGCACGTTCAATACGAGACCGCCAGCGTTTTGCGCTTTATCGAAGACAACTTCGGGCTAGCCCAACTAGCCCCGAGCGACCGTCGCGCCGCCGATCCCGCTGCCGACGCCTTAGACTACTACCAGCCGCCGCGCAAGTTCAAAAAAATTGGCGGCGCAAAGTCATCGTCCTATTGGATGCGCCTCGAGCGAGCGTTGCAGGCGCGCCCGAAGCCTAAGAGCATCATGGGTGACGATTAAAAAGGAGGCCCGGCAAAATGCCGAGCCTCCCGACCTAACCAACCAACTAGATAGCTAAGCTACTGCGGAATTAGCCCGACTGCGCCTGATAGGCAGCTGCTCGGGTCAGTCACTTCACAGGCCGTGACGTTGGCCACGTATTTGACCGAACCGTTCTTGCTGGGCTTGACCTTCTTGGCTTCCGTGAAGGTGTTCGTGCTGGGATTACCCGGGTTCGGATCCCACGAGTTGTGGATCTTCTTTTTAGCGGACTTGCCTTTGAGGTTCGTGACCGTTGTGGCCCACGTCCAGTCGCCGATTAGCCCCGACGAGCAATTGCCCGAAGTGCTGATGCAGAGGCCGAAACTGCCGCCGCTGGCCTTGGTGATGTCGATGCAAAGTATGTACTTGCTGCTGGGGCAACCAGAGCTCGGGTTGCCGGCGGTCACGGCGACGATGTGCGGAGCGTGATGCCCCATCGGCGCTGCGGACCCTGAGCCCCCGGGGATTGCCTGCGAACTGCCGCCGCTGGAACATGCCGATAGCAGCAAGCTCGCGGCGAGCGCTGCGCTGGCATAAAGAAAGGTTGAACGCACGTATAACTCCTTACCTAGCTTTGGGCTAAAGCACTTCGCCAACCGGGCGGCTGGCGCGTGTAAAAGCGGTGCAGCTAAACGAAGACGTTTCCCTGCCAGGGAAGCGTAACTGCGGTCGACGCTGCGAGCCGAGGGAGCGGGTTTCGGGTGTTCTAGCCTTATGAACTAGTCGCCCTAGTCCTTATTTACTACGTCCCCCTACCGACACTTGGGCAACCCAGTCGCGGTCGAGACTCCGTTTGCGACCATATCTCCCAGCGGAGAATGTTCGGCTATTCCAAGATCGTAGGAATTTTAGGTCAGCCTCGACGATCTTTTTCGGTACTCTGCGAAAGCGCCGCACCTTGCGGCAGTTGATCGCTCGGACGAACCAACTGACTCGATCAGATCGCTCTCAGCTGCGACGAGAACCAGACCGAGTCCCATATTGACAAAGCGCGGGAGAAGAGGCATCTTGGCGTACAGAGGCGCTCTCGCTGATGCGTTCTCCCTTATAAGAATTCAACGCGAGCTTGCCCGCGGAACACTATGAAAGGAGTCTGCGATCGATGCGACACCACATGGCGCTACTTGCCGCCGGCGCTCTCACCGCGATTTCCGTGCTTTCCGCCTGCTCGAATAGCGCTCAGGGCTCGAACACAACGCTGCCGAGTGCCGGCACGAGCATGACGGTCGCTCGAGGCGGCGTGCTAGCCGATGCCGCAGCCGCCGAATTTGCCTACGTATCTAATGAGGGATCAACCAATATCTCCGGCTATAAGATCGCAAGCAACGGCGCGCTCACGGAGATTGCGGGATCGCCGTTTAACGCGGGAAGCGGCCCCTCCGGCATCGCCGTAGATCCTACCGGCTCATTCGCGCAAGCCTCTAACGCTGCGTCCGGCGACGTTTCCGCCTATTCCATTGACGCGAGCAGCGGCGCGCTCAAGCAAGTGAAGGGATCTCCATTCGGCGCGGGCACCCAACCCGCGGGCGTCGCAATCGATCCGAGCAGTAAGTTCGCCTACGTAGCAAACTACGGTGTTAGCGCTAGTAGCAGCGTCTCCGCGTTCTCGATCAAAAGCAATGGCGCGCTAACGCCCGTGAAAGGCTCCCCGTTTGCGGCGGGCGCAGGCGCACAATACATAGCGGCGGACCCGACCGGTAAGTTTGTGTACGTGCCAAACGCAAAGTCGGCGAACGTCTCGGGCTATAAGATTGCAAGCAACGGCGCGCTGACGCCGGTTCCGGGGTCGCCATTTGGCGCGGGGACGCAGGCATTTGGCGTGGCCGTTGACCCGTCGGGCAAGTTCGCTTATGTATCCAACTATGGGTCCGATAACGTCTCTGCCTATACGATCGATGCGTCCAGCGGCGCACTGAAACAGGTAAAAGGCTCGCCGTTTGGCGCCGCGGCCGGACCGTGCAGCGTCGTCGCCGACCCGGCCGGTAAGTTTATCTACGTACCAAACAACGGCTCAGGCAACGTTTCTGCCTATCAGATAAAGAGCGGCGGTATATTGACCGAAATCAAGGGCTCGCCGTTTGGCGCCGGTTATGGAGCCTGCTATGGGGCCTTCGATTCAACCGGCAAGTTCCTTTACGTCGTCAATAACGGCGCCAACTCGATTTCAGGCTATACGGTCCAAAGCAGCGGCGCGCTGAAGCCCCTTAAAGGATCTCCGTTTCCGGCAGGAACCGGCCCGGCGGTGATGGCCACGTGCCGCGTAAAAGGCAGCAAATGCCTCCCAGCGGCACTGTAACCGCGTCACGCGTTGCGCGGTGGCCCTACGTAAGGGAACTCGGCAAGCAGATCGGTATGAGGATGAAGTCCATCTCGCGTTACTTTCCAGTTCGTTAGCACCGCAAGGAAGTAGGCGACGGCATCGTCCGTGAGCGCTCGGCCATTGGCCGGGTACGGCTAGTATACGCACGTTTCTCGTCAGCCGCGCGGCGTTTCCGGCGACCATAAAGGTCGGTGCGCTGGTCAGACCGGTGAACACCGTAGCTTGAATAGTCGCTCGCGTTATCAAAACGATGGTGCTATACTTCTGCCTTCCTTAAGGAGATTGGCAATGGAAGGCTCTTCAGGATCAAGGATCAAAACGGTCGTTCTTGTTCACGGCGGTTTCGTCGACGGCTCGGGCTGGCGGGGCGTCTATGACATCCTCAGCGAGGATGGGTTCAAGGTAAGCGTCGTTCAAAATCCCACGGCGTCGCTCCAAGGTGACGCCTCCATCACGAAGCTCGCGCTAGACGACCTTGAGGGTCCCGCCGTGTTAGTCGGGCACTCGTATGGTGGCGCTGTAATAACTGAGGCTGGTAACCATCCGAAAGTCGAAAGGCTCGTTTATATTACGGCGTTCGCCCCGGACAAGGGTGAGTCGGTAAACACTTTAATCGCTAATCCCCCGCCTGGCGCTCCGGTCCCACCCATCCTCCCGCCCAAAGGCGAGTATCTTTTTCTCGACAGATCGAAGTTTGCGGCCTCGTTCGCAGCCGACGTGGACCCGAAGACAGCGGAGTTTATGGCAATTTCACAAGCGCCGTGGGGCATCGATGCACTTGGCGGGCAGATTTCCGAAGCCGCCTGGAAGACGAAGCCGAGTTGGTACTTGCGCGTCACGGATGACAGGATGATTCCTATCGCCGCCCAGCGATTCATGAGCGAACGCGCGGGTTCGAAAACGATGGAAGTGCCGGGCAGTCACGCAATCTACGTCTCCAACCCGCGCGCAGCTGCAACCATTATCCAAGCAGCCGCGAGCGGGTAGCCGACTCCGGGTTGGAAGGCTGAAATGAGCGACTCGTACAAAAAACTTATTGCTGTGGTCGGCGCGACCGGGCATCAGGGCGGCTCGGTAGTGCGCGCCTTGAAAACCCGCGGGGAATTCAGGGTGCGCGCGCTAACTCGCAACCCGGAGAAACATCGCGAACTCGCCGACGAAGTCGTCAAAGCCGACCTACATCAGCCGGAAACCCTCAAGGCTGCATTCGAAGGGGCACATGGCGCCTTTTTGGTGACGAATTTTTGGGAAGCCGGCACCGATGAGCTCAGTCAGGCGATCGCGGCAGTAGATGCCGCCAAGCATGCCGGCGTCAAGCATCTTATCTGGTCCACGCTTCCGGATGTAGAAGCGATCAGTGGCGGAAAGCACCATGTTCCGCACTTTACCGGTAAGGCAAAGGTCGATCGGGTAGTCGGCGAAGCCGGCTTTGCGAATCACACGTTCGTCATCCCGCCATTCTACTATCAGAATCTGGCCGGGCCGATGGCGCCGCAGAGACAGCCCGACGGATCCATAGGATGGGCGCTCCCCCTCGATCCAAGTGCGACGTGCATCCACATGGGTGACGTTACAGAAATCGGTAGCGTAGTCGCAGGTGCGTTCGGGCATCCCGATGAGGCAGGTCACGGCGAACGTTTAGCATTCGTCGGAGATTTCATGAGCTTTAGCGAGATCGTGGATACGTTAAATAAACAAGGCCATGAGCTGACATTTACGCGGGTGCCAAAGGATATTTTCAGTGGCCTCTTCCCTGGGGCATCAGAGATAGCTGAGATGTTCGCCTACTTCCAGGATCATACGTACCTAGGATCACCTTCGGAACGCGAGATCGCGCTCGCCAACAAAATCGCGGGCCGGCTTCCGACCGAGTTTTCGGCATGGGCTCGACTAAATTTTCCCGTGCCGGGCAAAAACTAAGTTTCCGCTCTCTCAGGACGGCCCAAGAAAGTCTCACTTACAATCCCGGCATGAATAAAAGCTTCTTCTCGCTGGCCCTTGCGGTCAGCATGCTACCGGCTACAGCACTTGCCCAAAATACCAACGCCCCGCCCGCAATGACCGACCAGCAGAAGCAGGCGATGCATGCCACTTTCGAGCGTTATGGCGCGCAGGAGCAGCAGCTCCACCAGCAGATGCGCTATCAAATCCTGTCGGTCCTCACCCCCGTTCACCGGCGGGAACTAGCGTCCCTGATTGGGAGTCTTGCCATTGATCCCAATCCTGACCTACAGGCCGCGGCAACGCGGATCGATCGAGCCCTGTCATCCTCCGAGCGGCAGCGAATCCTAAGCGCACATCAGTCGTTTATGACGCAGAGCCTTGCACTTCACCAGCAGATGCGCACCGAGATGGAAAGCGAACTGCCGGCCGGGCACCCGAACTGGAGCAACGGGTCCCACAATAGCCCGGAACACCAACAGCAGCGCCAGCTCGACGCCGGCACGATCGTGCTGATGACGCTCAGCCCACATCCGTCGATGGGGCCGGGCTGGCACGGCGGTCCGGGAATGATGCACCCCTAAACGCCGCCGTCTTCGCGTACATGCAGGCTCCGGCCGACGGTAAACTCGGCCGGAGCCTGACGCTTTACGAGAGCGGCACTCGGATGACGCACCTCGCGCCCCCGCCTTTGAGGTTAAACAGTTCGATGACGCCTCTCGCTCGAGCGATGACTTTTGCCGCGATGGACAACCCCAATCCCGTACCAACGGTCCCTTCCGAGGCGGCGCCCCGGTAGAAGCGATCGAACGCAGACTCTAAATCCTGGCTCGAGAAGCCCGGGCCACCATCACGTACCACGACCTCGCACTGGTCGCCCGAACGGCCGACGCTAATCGTCACCGCACCGTCGCCGCCATACTTTACCGCGTTCTCGGTAAGCGCAACGAGCGCTTCGCGAAACTCCGAATCGGCAGCGTGTACGATTAGCGGAGAGGAGCTGAGCTCGACGTGAAGCCGCCGTTGATCTTCGAGCGAAAACGCCTGCGGCAGATCGCTCACCACGTCGTTGACATCAAACGCCCTTTCTCTGAGCGGTGCCACATGTTCGAGGCGTGCAAGCACGATCAGATCATCGATCAATGTCTTCATCCGCCGGCTCTGAGCAAGCATCTTGGCAACCTGCGACGGGTCCGTCTCAGAAGTGTTGCGCGCAGCCATCGAACTGAGATAGCCGATGACGACCGTAAGCGGCGTGCGGAGCTGATGGCCCGCGTCGGCAACGAACTGCCGCATTTCGGCGCTCGCCTGCGATCGTTCATCGAGTGCGCGCGTGATTTGCCGGACGGCACGATTGTATGCCTTCGCAAGCTCTCCGACTTCGCTGGTATCATCGGTTGAGACGATTGCCGGCGTGAAGTCACCGTCGCCGAAGCGGTTCAGCGCCGCTGTAGTTCGCAACAGCGGATCGAGAGAGCTCGCAGCAACGAGCATGGCGATGCGCCAAGAAGCAGCGATGATGATTATCGCCACGATCAGCATAGCGAGGAAGTAATATTCCACCGACCGTTCGTAAAACGACGGCGCGACAAAAATCGTCGTATGAGTTCCTTGGTACGTCACGTCCATGGGATGCATTTGCTCCATGAGCATTCTGACGGCGACGTTTTGATGGGGCCAACCGTGCCGCCCAACGCGATGCGGCATGAACTCCGGCTCGGTGTGGGTCAGCACGGGCAGCGGCGCCAACCGTTGTGCGAGGTACGCATCAAAGCCATCCATGCTACCGCCTTGTGAGCGGTATGACGCCGCGAGTGTTGGAATCTGCCGCGCCGCCGATAGCATAGCTTCGCGTCCCTGGTATGCGAGGACTCCGCCCGTCAGGACGGCCATGAGAACGGCCAAGCACACCACGACCAGTGCGCCGGTCATGATATACCACGTGATGAGGCGGCTACGGAGCGATACCAGACGCATGCGCTATGCGCGCAACGCGTAACCGGCGCCGCGAATGGTGACGATCAGCGGTTCGCTTTGCTCTGCCCCATTGAGCTTCGCTCTCAGGTATGAGATGAACGTTTCGACGCAGTTGGGGGAGACTTCGGACTCATGACCCCAGACCCGGTCTATCAACTCGTCTTTACTGAAGACACGCCGAGGTCTACGCATAAATGCTTCAAGCAGCGAAAATTCGCGCGCGGTTAGAGCCAGTTGGCGCGCTCCCCGTCGAACGACACGCCGCTCCCGGTCCATCTGGAGATCGCCATCCGTGAGTATCTGCGGCTCGTCGAGCTGGGACCGGCGAAGCGCCGAACGGATCCGGGCGATAAGTTCGGGGGTCTCAAACGGCTTGGCCAGGTACTGATCGGCCCCGCGTTCGAGGCCGAGCACTTTGTCGCCCGTTTCTCCCTTCGCGCTCAGAATGAAGATCGGCGCCTGAGTCAGCGCCCGAAAGCGGGGAAGAATACTAATTCCGTCGATTTTGGGCATCATCACGTCAAGCAAAATTAGCGATGGCTCCCAGTCGCGGATCGCTTCCAGTCCGGCCGGCCCGTCTCGAGCGGCGCGTACCTCGAAGCCTGCCGCCTCCAGTTCAGTGACGAGCAGGCATCTAATATCTTCCTCATCATCAACTACGGCGATGCGCGCCCCGCTACGCTCCATCCCATCATAGTAGAGCGGGTCGCTGAGATGAGCCTTGGGTTTTGACCGGGCCCCTAGAGACGGCCTATCTCGGTCGTGCGCCCAGCCAGCGGGCTATATTGCGGACGTAGTCCTTAAAGATTTCGAATCGTGCCGGATCGCGCTTAATTTCGTCGCCTGGCTTATCGGTGACGAAGCTCGGCGCGCCTCGCTCGGTGTCCCAGTTGAGATCGGCGAAATGATGGAAGGTCGAAACCGCGACTGCACGGCCCATGACTCCGCCATCGAACGGTTCATCCTCAACGGCAACGGCGAGGTTAAAGCGCCGGCCGGACACGGTGCTCGTACCTGTCGCAATCACGCGAGCGAACGGGATGCCGTCGGGCACGCCAACCGCGCCTTCATGCGGATGAGCGGGAAAATATTCGATCACACCACCATCCGCTTTCGCGCTTTTTAGGAGTGGATGGACCGGGCCAACCGGCGAGATCTTCTGATAGTTGCCGTTCGCACCGGAGTGGTAGTTGGGATAGGAGATATTTGGATTATCCTGGTCGTCGTTCTCGGTACGGCCGGGCTCGCGGTTGTAGGTGTGAAAGTGATTGAACTGAGCGAGTGAGCCCAGATGACAGAGGCAGAGACCGAGGTCCTGGTGGTCGCGGGCGGTTACGACGCCGCCGCCGCGTTTGCGAAACTCAATAATCGCGTTGCTTTCTGCTTCAGTGAGGCCGTCGCCGGTATCGACGGCCATCAGCCACAGTTGATCGAAGTCGGAGTCCGCCAGTTCCAAGATCACGCGATCGTTGCGGTCCGTGCCCAGCTCTTCATTTCGCGCCATCACCTGGTGGCCGTCGGCGACCAACGCCTCGCGGAGAAGGGAAAAGCGGGAAACATTCCAGTCGTCCTCGGTAAGCGGAATGGTCGTCTGCAACAAAATCTTCGCCATAACATGATCCTCACTCGCTGAATCCATAATGTACGAGCTTGGCCGAGTGGTTGCACGATCCGAGGCTTCGGCCGCCGGTACAGCCGGGACACCTAGCGCAACTTCGGCGTTTTAACGACGGTCTTGGGCACATATACGCCCCGAGCAGCCCCGATGAGATAGAGGAATCGCCACATCATGAAAACCGCTAAACTCCCGAGTTCGCAGCATCCGATTAGCGTCAGGGGCAACAGTTCGCGCGTTCGGGTCACGGTCGCCGGGCGCGTCGTTGCCGACACGATACGGGCTTTGACGCTGCGCGAGAGCGACTATGCGCCCGTCCACTATGTCCCGCGCGAGGACGTGGATATGTCACTGCTGGAGCGAAGCGAAAACCAAAGCTACTGCCCCTACAAAGGCGACGCCGCATACTATAGCATCGTGCTCGGTGGCAGTCGCGGCAAGAATGCGGTGTGGACGTACGAGACGCCATATGACGCCGTAGCCGAGATTAAAGAGTACCTGGCTTTTTATCCGGACCGAGTGGACTCGCTCGAGGAATTAAGTCCCGACGTAGCCGTTCGGGCAACAGCCGCCATCCACCCGAGCGACTAGTTTTCCGACGGTATGGCGGCGGCGGCGGTCAAGCCTTCGGATCGTAGATCCGACCAGAACGCACGCGGAACTTGCGTCTCGACCTCCCGGTCGTTGCGATATCCCCCGAGGAAGCCGCCGATCACTTCGGCTGGTTCGCACACTTTGCATCGGCCGACGTCCCGGCGTCGAGCACGCTAACGCGGCAGCGTCTGGGATGGCACCCAACTCATACCGGGCTTCTTGCCGATCTCGAGCAAGGGCATTACTTCGCGCGGACGGCAATTGCTTAGCATGACGAGACTGCCTGGCGGAACGTTCACTATGGCCGAAGACTTAACGGTAACCCGCATGGGGTACGGCGCAATGCAACTGGCCGGCCCGCACGTCTTCGGCCCACCCCGCGACCGCAGCGCGGCCGTAGCGGTCTTACGCGCGGCGATCGATCTGGGCATCACCCATATCGATACGAGCGACTACTACGGCCCGCATTATACCAACGAAATAATCAAAGAAGCCCTGCACCCATACCCCAACGACCTGCGCATCGTCACCAAGGTCGGCGCACGGCGAGATGCACAGGGCGGCTGGCCGCCGGCATTGTCGCCAAAAGAGTTGCGCCAAGCCGTCCATGACAACCTCAAAAATCTCGGCCTCGACTCGTTGGACGCGGTGAACCTTCGCGTCGGCGGGTTCTCCGCCGCGGAGCCGGGCTCGATCGCCGAGTCATTCAGCACCCTTGCGCAGCTGCAGCAGGAAGGTTTGATCCGGCATCTTGGCGTCAGCACGGTCTCGGCGGAGCAGATTACCGAAGCTCAATCGATCGCGCCAGTCGTCTGCGTGCAGAACCTCTACAACATCGCGCATCGAGATGACGAAGACTTAATAGATGCGCTGGCGGCGCAAGGCATTGCGTACGTCCCGTACTTCCCTCTCGGAGGCTTCACGCCGCTACAGTCCAAGACGCTGCACTCGGTGGCGGCACGCCTAGGCGCAACCGCGATGGGTGTTGCGCTGGCGTGGCTGCTGCAGCGCTCGCCGAACATTCTGCTCATCCCCGGGACGTCGTCGGTCGAGCACCTGCGTGAGAACGTGACCGCCGCGTCGCTGAGCCTGCCGGACGATGCACTCGCCGAACTCGATAGCATTGGTTCAGAAGCCTGAGGGAGGAGAAATCAAGTTCGGCTGCCACCACTCACCAGAATGGATTTTTTACTGGAAGGAACGGAACAATGCTGAAGGTTGGCGACCACGTACGTATTGATGGCAGTGCGGAAGAGGGCACCGTCAAAGAGGTTCATCCTCATGAGATCCTCGTGCGAGTCAAGGTTTCCGGGGGGCATGAGGATCGCAAATACGCCCACGAAGACCTCAAGCTCGACCCTACGTTAGGCGAAGTCTCAAACTTTGTAGATCATTAGCGCCGGTCGACGTTCACTCGCTCGGGCCCTGTTCTACCCAGCGCGCAAAAACATCCACGCGTTCCTTCGGCCACGCTTCATCGCACGGCATTGCTCTGCTCTTAACCTGTTCCAGAATCGCTTGGGCGTTCTTGGCGACGTCGGCGTATTTCCAAAGATCAAACATAAACAGCATCGATTGACGGTCGCGGCTACGAAAGAGCGGCTTTATGTGGGCCTCAAAATGCAATGGTTCTTCGGCGTTGGGTAACGCGACTTCGGTCTCTACTTTTTCTTGCGGAGCAAGAGCGGACACCCGAGCGGCCGGAGGCCCGGCGCTCGTTTCCCATCCCCAGTGCGGCATCGGCATATGTTGCGGTGGATGAGACTGCGTCTGCGAATTCTCCACGGCGAGGCGCGAGCCCCACTGGATGTACGCTTCGAACACCGAGGCGAACTCCGGATCGTTGGGCAGACCGGCGTCGTGGGCCGATAACTGCAATAGGCTTACCCAGCGCTGACGCATCTCCTCGGTTAGCGCTTTGCCGACGTGTTGTGACAGCATCCGGGAATAACCGCCGTATTCTTCGCTGTAATAGTTAGGCCCACAGAAAACCTCCGCTAACCATTTTGCCACCCGCTCGGGATGGTCGGGAGCCATGTTGGCAAACAATGGCGCTAGCAGATCGTCGTTCGGCACGTATTTCTCGTAAAAGATGCGCGTCATTCGCGTAAGCGCCGGCAAGCCGCCCGCCCAATCGAACACGGTAGGGGTACCATCAGAAGTCGCAACCGGATCTTTGAACTCGACGTACCAGTGCATTCCCGAGCAAAACGGCTTGTTCTGCGAATGGCCGCATCGGCATAACGCACAATGCTCGAGTGAGGCGCCTTCGTCCCGAGCAACTGCTGATCCGTCGGCTTCCATAAGCGGTATACTTCCGACGATTCGGTAGGGGCCGTCCTTGCTTACCTCGATTCCCGGCTGCCGAGTACCGTGCCAGTCCGTCGAGTCGCGCTGCTCGACGCCGTCGATCGCATAGCCGAGGGCACCCGACGGGCAGTCCCGCACGGCACGAATAATTTCGTCCATGCGACCACCGCTCGGAGCCACGAAAGGCTCTAGTTTGACGCGGAAAACTGTCGGCAAACGGTCGGAACAGAAGCCCGAGTGCTGACAAAGACCGCGGTTATCGAAAATCGTTACCTGCTCGCCGGCGTACGTGTCACGTCGATCGGGCACGCGGGCCGCGTCCTTCCCATCCTTAAAGCCGATCGTCGCATGGGTTCCATCACAGAACGGCTTCGATGCGGAGGCTCCGCATCGACATAGTGCCATGACGGGATTTGCCGGCAGCACCTCTCCGAGCCAACTGGTCAAGCGATCGACATTGGTGACAAGTAGAGGTCCGTTTGGGGACAGGCGAATTCCGCGACCCGCATCGCGACTCTGTTCTTGTAACCATGCCCGGCGCTGCTGTGCCGCGGTATCGGAGCCAGCAAGGCGACACGCCAGATCTTGGAGCGCCGCCGTAGCCTCCACGAGTTCGACCGGCGCGGAGTCCGAACACAAAGTCGTGGCGCGCTGCGCGACATCCCAAAGGTCGGCCTGGGCCGTGCCCTCCGAAGCATTGTCTGCAGGTTTAGCGGTGGCCGGAAAGCGTGCATCGAGCGCCTTCAGAGGCCGCGTGACCGAACGAGCCAGCCGATCCTCGACATCGGAAGGCTGTTCCCGGCCGGCGGCGGCCACCAGCGCAAGCATCAGTCTAACGTCGCTTTGACTAACCACGATTATCTCCGTACAGCTCGCTTAAAAAACTCGCCGGCGATGATACCGATGACGGAACGAGTCTCTGTGACGTCATCTGGGCCTCGACCCTATTCGCGAAGGTCTCCGAGCCACCGTAACGCACTGAGACTTGGAAGAAAGCAGTACTCGCCTCCTCGCGTGACAACGAACCGCGACAATCCCTTGAGCTGTCTCCGTACTGGCCGGCGAGGGATGTTAAACGATCCCTCCCCGTCGGCGGTGCCGGAGATCGGATCGCGCTCCTTGCCATCGCCGAAAAATCCGCCGTCGTTCATCCATTCCGCTTGAACGAATTCAAATTGACGGGCGATGTTTGCTCCGACGAAGGCAAACATCAAACCTCGATCCGCACCGTCATCCTCGAGAAGGCCCTCGGGAAGCGCCGGACCGTAACCGCTGCCACGCCGAATCATGCGATGGATCCGCATGACGCCCGCGATTTCTGCATCGCGTGGGTTCATCCGGCGTATGTGCGAGCCAAGCGGCGTCTTATACCCGATCGCATCGTCGGCTTTAAACAGGAAATTGTTGTTGAGCGCTGGGTCGGCGCCGATCTCCGGGTGGTCTCCGTCGGGTGATACGGCCAGCGGCGCGCCGCTACGCCAACGGCCCATCATTTTCGCGGCAACCAATTCTTCGTCGGCGGCATCGGTAGCATTGGCCCGTACGTACTGACGAAACGCCGCGACGCGCTGATGGAGTTTGCGGTAGACGACGAAACTGCCGTTTCGGCCGAGAATCTCGGGTTGCGGGATGTTCGGCGCGTCGCTCATCTCGTCCGGATAACCGAGCACGAACTCACCAGGCTTAAGCGGTACTTCTTTGGGGTTGGTACCGGGAGTGCCGCTGCCCTCGATTGCCGGATGGCTGATGCCGTCCTTGAATCCGAACGGCTCTTTTTCGTCCTTGAGGACGTGGCAGTCTTGACGCCATATTGCTTCGACACCAGAGAGTTGCTGCAGCGCGCCTTGCGCGCGTTCGAGCGCAGTCGCAAGCGTTGCCTCGTCATTGGATACCGCGGTGATCACGACGTGAACGTCTGACGTCCCTAGGGGCTTCTCCCAGTTTTCCGGGCCGCTCTCACCGATGTCGCCCAAAGCGACCGCGCGCGCCGCCATGCCTTGCGAAAATGCCGCCGGGAATGTTTCGAGCGAAGCCGCAGGAACGCCGAGCGCTCGGAGTCCTTGAAATGTCAGTGCCGCGCTAACCCAGGTATCCCGCGCCGGACTCTCCGGATGGGCCGCCGATGCAACAACGTCGCTAAGACGGCGCATGAGTTCGCGGCCGGCCGCACGGTCGTCAATGCGTAGGATGATGTACGTCGCGGCAAACGGAACTGGACGTGGCCGGAGCACACCGCTTTGAATATCGGCTAAGTCCAGCCTCGACGCCTCACTCATTTGGTCGCAAGGTTTCTCCAAAATCGTTCCAGGCTTTCATCGCCGCCGAAGAGCGTCGTAAAGATGGTCGAATCGGCGAGGAGAATATCACCCGCGCGATCGCTTGCCGGCGGCATCCACAGGAACATGTTGAACTCGCGGTTCCCCGCGTCTGTAAACGGATGCGGCTTGGACGTGTCGATCGACTGCCGCGCCAGCACGTGAATCGCATTCGGATCGTCGCTGGTCACGGCATAGTGCGGCAAATGCATGTGAAAGACGAAGGTGCTAACACCTTCGAGCCAGCCGCGGCGATCTAAATCGCCGTTGGTCGAAAGCGGGAGCGTTTTGGTCGTGCCGGGATGCGTTGCCGGCCGCAACCCCCACTGGTTATGGACGGGTACGCCCAGCCCGCTCATTAGCGACCGGGTATATTTGCCGAATCGCTGCTGGCGCGGCACCAAAGGATCGCCATGGTGAAAGTATTCCATGTTGCGTTCTCTTAGGTCGTTGGATGCCCCGACGTCGTGGTGCGGTCCAAGGATTAAGCAGGTCCCCTCGCGAGCGAGAAAGGCGCGAAGGGCCTCGATCTCTTCGGGCGCAGCTTCTTGCTCCGTGACCAGGTGGTCGAGCCCGAAGATCATCAGCGTATCCGTATCGGCGAGAATCCGTTGGTCGATAGGCTGTTTCTGCCCGGCCTGATCGACGCGCTGGTAGACAGCCACGGGCCGGTCCGTTACTTCGCCGACGGCACGTTGAAAGCTCAGAAGCGACAGATGAAACAGCTCTAGCGTTCCCTCGATGCCCTGAAGGAACATCTGTTGCGAGTATGCTTCCGTCTCGTAGGCCGGCCATGCGACGCGACGCACTTCCGTCATCGTCGAAAAGCGATTATCGAGCTCTCTGACGTCACGATTCGATTCCCAGGGATAGCTCCAGGTCCAATAGACGCTGAACCGTCGATTTGCTTTAGAGTATTTTCGCGGTAGGTGAAGCTGGTTGTAGGTTCGGCCGGTCGTACTCATTGCATTTGGTCAAGCATGTCGCTCAGCGATTGCTTCACGTGCAGAGCCTTCTTGATCTCGTCGGCGGAAACGAATGGATACTCGCCATATTCCATGAAGCTCGGCCGATGATGGTCGCGCACGAACTTGACGAATGCGGGCACGTTGGTCTTCCAGTCTTCGGGGAACCCTTCCAGATTTTCAAAAGCGGTGTCGAGCCCAGCCTGGGTAAAAAGCGCGACCGCGTCGTCGGTGTACTTGTCGAAGTCGGTATCGAAGATGCCCTGATACATGAAATATTTCTCGTTGTTGATATCGAAGAGCACCCACTTGAGATAGTGCAGTTTGAGCGGTGCCAAATAATTGGGATCGGCTTTTAAAGCTTTTTCAACGGTGTCGGCGTACGAACGCATCGCGGCCTCGCGGCCCGGTTTTAGCTTTGCGATGATCGTAAATCCGTAACACGCTGGGGTCCTGGGAAAGACCGGACCGGAAAGGCCTTCTTTATACTCGAAGTATCCGCCCTCCGGGATCGCCATCGCCTGTGGCTTGGACCAATCGCCGTCTTGCGTCGCCATCGCGTTCTCCTTCTTGTCGTGGGACGATGCAGCTTCGTGTCTGCGCGGGGCCTCACCTAGGTGCTATAATCGCTGAATGCTGCCTGCACCGACACCGGCCCCGGTCGCTTCGCAGCCCCCCGTGCGTTCCGATCCCTGCGGCGGTTATCAGGAGCTGCTAAAGAAGTACTTATCCGCGTCACCGTGCGTTTTCGTCGCCGGTCAGGTGGCGATACAGATGACCTACGCCGGCACCAACGTTCCCGAGGTTCTCTCGCACACTGCCGGCGGAAAAACCACAACGTTCACCATCTCCAGCCATGCGTTCGGGTATCCCGGAGCGTTACTGCACGTGGGTGTGTCGCCGACCTCGCAAATCACAATCGTCCTGCCGTCATTCTCACAAATCAGCAGCACACAGAGCGGGACCGCCGCCGGGACCGACGACATGGAGTTCCGCTACAAACAGCTCGTGTATTCGAATCCGAAGGGCGGCATCTTAGGCGGCGTGCTAGCCTCGTACCAAGCCCCCACGGGCTCCTCGGCGTTCACGGCGGGAGCTCCCTCGTACGAAATTAATCCCTTACTCAATATCGCGCTGAACAAGCAGCGGTCGATCGGCGAAAACCTATCATTCCCCGTTACCAACGCGCCGGCGGCACAGGCCGGCGAGGCGCGGGTTTGGAGCTTTTCCCCGCAAGCCGTTACCTTCTGGCGTTCACCGAGCGGGACGCTGCTGGCGGCCATCGCGCAGTACGGCTTTTCGTCCAATAGGCTTTATCTCACGTTGAATAGCGCGCAGTTGATCTCGCGGAACTTTCAAATCCAGGGAACGTACGGCGGCAACAACGCACCGGTCGACTACGTGAATCCGGTGGAGGACGTTCCCCACGCCACAGGCACGGCCTACAGCCGGTCGTTCACAATCGGCTTCAGTTATCTCATGGGTTACAGCGAGTCGCCGGCCCGATGACCTCGGCGCGCGAATTCGACGTCGTCGTGATCGGAGCCGGACCGGCCGGTACTGCGGCAGCCTTACGCGCCGGCGACTTCGGCGCTAAGACCGCGTTGATCACGCGCGCCGCCTTCGGCGGGATGTCCGCAAACGAAGGACCGATCCCCGTTCGCGTCTTGGCGCACGCCGCGCGCCTAGCGCGCGAGGCGCGCCAATTGGCGCAGTACGGCATCGAAGTAGAACGCCCCTCACTGGACTACGCACGGTTAGTGGAGCGCGCGCGAGCGGTCGTCGGCGAGGCGCGCCGCAACTCTACCTTGCTCGAACAAATTAAAAATGCGGGCGTCGAACTCTTCGAACATGCTGGAGCGGTGGCGTTCGAAGATTCAAAAACAATCCGCAGCGCGTCGGCGCCGATGTTACGCGGCAAGCAATTCGTCATCTGCTCAGGCGGCGTCAGCCGTGCGCTCGACGTCCCCGGCGCGGAGCTGACGGTCACTCCAGCCGATGCGTTCTCCCTGACCGCAGTTCCAAAATCCATGATCGTCATCGGTGCAGGCGCGACGGGCGCGCAGGTTGCGTCGATCTTCAATGCGCTCGGCTCGTCGGTTACGATTTGTCAAGCCGGCCCTCGGATCGTCGCGAGTGAAGATGTCGAAATTTCCGACGCCGTTGCGGCGGCCTTTCGCGAAGACGGAATGACGATCCATCAAGGCTTCGGCAGGATCGAGCGAATTGACCCCGCGACGAGCGGCGTTAGCGTAACCCTGGCCGGCGCCGAACAGTCTCCTCTTGAAGCGGAGCTGGTCGTCTGCGCCGTCGGGTGGAGAGCCGATACCGATGTGCTGAACTTACAATGGGTGGGCGTCGACCTGAATGAGCGCGGGTTCATTGGGGTTGACGACTCGCTTCGCACGAGCGCATCGCACGTCTATGCCGCGGGCGACGTCCTCGGCCGCTCGATGCTCGTTCCGCCCGCCGTTCGCGACGGATTCATCGCCGGAAACAATGCCGCCGGGGCGGAGCGCCTTACGATGCCCGCCGGCGTTGAGCCGATCGGCAGCTTCACCGATCCCGAGTATGCAAAGGTTGGATTAACCGAGGAACAGGCCCGTCAACAATACGATACGGTCGTGTCGCGCGCATCGTACGCGGAAACAACCCGACCGATCATCGACGGGCGCACTCGCGGATTCTGCAAGCTCGTTATCGATCGGGGTTCGCGCCAAATCCTAGGCTGCCACATCGTTGGAGAGCGGGCCGTCGAAGTGGCCCAAATGGCGGCAATTGCCATGACCGCCGAAATGACCGTCGACACCCTGGCGCGCATTCCGCTATCGTTTCCTACGTACGCGAACGTCTTCGGACGCGCGGCATTGCGCGCAATCCGAGAACTCGGCTTTACTGCCGGGCCAGAATCATATTGAGGACCTGCTCGCGATTCAGCAGGTGATCGACGCTCTCACCGCTGGTTTCGATAGCGACTACCTGCACCGTACCATTGAAGGCGCTCTGCGTCGGTGGCATGTCCGGCGTCATCGGAGAGCCCCGCTTGACCCCGACGTCGGACGTCTCGTCGGCTGAGAACACCATCGGAACAGTCTCGTTTAAGCGGCCGCTGCCAACGGCCGTGCCGTCAATATAGAGCGTCACGGTTCCACCCTTCGCAAGGCCGCCGCCATCGTACGCAAACTCCATTCTGACCTGATGCGTCCCAGCGGTTAGCACCTGTGTCGAGTCAATCGCGGTTTGGCGAAGCCCGACGAAATTATAGTGATATTTCAGCGTTCCATCTTTGACGTAGAACATCCAACCGCCGCCGATGCCGCCCTGCGCTAAAATGACTCCGTTTGCCGGCTTCCCTTCAGGAACAACGAGTTGAGCCGTAATCGAGTGGCTCTTATTCTTGACGTTGATGACGCCGTTTTCGTTCAGCGCACCCATACCGCTAGCAAGGACCTGAGAATCGCCCCGCACCAGCACCGGACGGCCCGCCACGTCGGAATTAAAGCGTTCGGCAGTACGGTCGTCCATCGGCAGCACGTTGTTCCGTGTGGCCTCGATCAGCCAAAGGCGCTGAAGCTCGTGCAGCTTGTCCGGCATCTCACTCGCGAGATCGTGCGCTTGCGACCAGTCTTTGTTGGTATCGTAGAGTTCCCAGACGTCATCGCTGAACGGCGGTCGGGCCGTCAAGAGCCAGGGCGTACTGTGCCGCGTTACGGCGGTCCATCCTTTGTGATAGATTCCCCGATTGCCGAACATTTCGAAGTACTGTGTTTCGCGGCGTTCGGCGGCCATAGCGTCGTCGAAGCTGTAGAGCATGCTGACGCCCTGCATTGGAACCTGTCCGACACTGTTGACCATGTAGGGTTCTGGAAGCTGGGCGGCCTCGAGCACCGTCGGGGCCACGTCGATGACATGGTGGAATTGATGTCGCACTTCGCCTTTCGCCTTGATTCCCTTCGGCCAGCGAACGATCGTGCCGTTCCGCGTGCCTCCCCAGTGAGAAGCAACCTGCTTGGTCCACTGATACGGCGTGTCCATGGCATGAGCCCAGCCGACCGCATAATGGTTGTACGACTCCGGGCCGCCGAGCAGGTCCATGCGTTGCGTTAAAAAGTCGACCGTTTCGAGATCGTTCATTCCGTTGAAAGGGATGCACTCGTTGAACGTCCCTTGGGGCGTGCCTTCGGCGGAGGCGCCGTTGTCGCCGATAATATAGTAGATCAGTGTGTCGTCGAGGGCCTTGATTTGATCGAGCGCGTCGATGAGGCGGCCGATGTGATAATCGGCAAATGAAAAGAAGCCGGCGTAGACTTCCATCTCGCGTGCGAGTACGCGCTGGAACTCGGGCGTTTGAGAATCCCAGGATGGAATCTCCTTCGGTCGCGCCGTGAGCTCGCAATCCTTCGGAACAACTCCTAGCTGCTTTTGACGCGCAAAAGTCTCTTCACGTAGCTTGTCCCACCCTTGATCGAATTTGCCGCTATATTTGTCGGCCCATTCTTTGGGCACGTGATGAGGTGCGTGAGTCGCACCGGGCGCGAAATACATGAAAAACGGCTTATCGCCCGCCAGTAATCGCTGCTGTCGCACCCACGCAATCGCGCGATCCGTCATGTCTTCCATGAAATGATAGCCCTCTTCGGGCGTCTTGGGCGGCTCCACGGCTTTCGTTCCCTCGTGAATCGAGGGATACCATTGATTGGTCTCGCCCGCAACGAAACCGTAGAAGTATTCGAAGCCGGAGCCGGTCGGCCAGCGATCAAACGGCCCGACGGGGCTGGCTTCCCAGACCGGTACCTCATGACACTTGCCGAACTGCGCGGTCGAATAGCCATTGAGCCGAAGAATCTCGGGCAGCGGCGCCATCGAGTTGGGTCGCATCGACGTATAGCCGGGTGCCGAAGTCGCGATCTCCGTGATGCCGCCCATGCCAACGGTGTGGTGATTTCTTCCGCTCAAGAGTGCCGCACGTGTCGGAGAACAAAGTGCCGTGGTGTGAAACCGCGTGTAGCGTAGGCCATCCTTAGCAATTCGTTCCGCGGTGGGCGCGTGACACGGCCCTCCGAACACGCTCGATGCACCAAACCCGACATCGTCGATCAGAACGACTAGGACGTTAGGGGCTCCCTTGGGCGGACGCAGCGGTTCGATCGGCGCAAACTTTGAGTCTGGATCCTTAGCATCGTAAGCGACGAAGCCGGCATAAGGCCGGTCCGGAATCGGCAGCACCTCCCGTTGAATGCTTTTTGGGGATTCTGCTTTTGCGTTTGAAGTGGGCACGGTGCACCTCCATAATGGCATCATCTTGAATTGTCATCGGGCTGAGCGAGCCTCGAACATACGGTAAAACATGAAGCGCCCCTTCTTAGAAACGGGGGCGTCCTGCGAAGTTCGCCGGCGTTGTGAAAACGTGATGTTGTTCTTAAATATGAACACCACGCCGCGTGTTAGGTTGATGACTGGAATTGGCGCTCCAGAGCCAGGCCGACGGCGATGTAGTCTTCGTCACCAACGTTCGCCTTCTCAACCGCGTCCTCGAATTCGGCAAATGCGCTATCCATCAGCGGCGCGCTCACGCCCAAGCTTTCTCTCGCGGCACGAGCCAATAGAAGATCCTTGAGTAAAGCGTTCGCCGAAAAGCGCGGCTGCGTGTCGCGATCGATCAACTGCTGACGCTTTGTGGCAACGCGTCCGAGGGCTTGCACCAGCGCATCGATGGTGAGAGCGCGATCGACGCCGGCCTTTCCGGTGATACCTAGCAACTCTCCGATCGAATCGGCAAGCACGGCTAGCATGGAATTAAATGCGAGTTTGAGATGCCCGCTGGCTCCCGGTGAGCCGGTAAAGGTAACGGTAGACCCCATCGAGTTCAAGAGCTCCCGCCCTCGATCGAACGCGCGGGCGCTGCCTCCTGGAAGGAGGGTTAGCGTCCCGGTGCGCGCGCCGTCGACGCTGCCAAAGACCGGACAGGCGAGAAAGTCCACGTCGCGCTGCTCTGCCGCGTGCGCGAGCGACTCATACATTTGCGGCGACAGCGTCGTCGTCTCAATGATGAGCTGGCCCGCGCGTGCGGCCGGGATGAGCCGGCCGAGAGAAATCTCGCGTGCCACGTTGTCGTCCCAGAGCATCGCGATTACCGCGTCGACGCCTGCTACCAACGCTTCGAGACTTTCGAACGGCGTCGCGCCCGCAGCAACCAGCGCATCCATCATGCCGCCATCGATATTCCAAGCGGAAACCCTATAGCCGCGATTCAGCAGGTTGAGCCCGATTGCGGTTCCCATCTTTCCCGTACCGGCAATTCCAACGTGCATCGTCATCGACGGGTCTTTCCTCACAAACCCGGGATGGCGCCGGGAGCCAGCAGCGCAACGACGGCGAGTGCGCCGAAGGCCGCGCCGACCGGCCCGACGACTCGATTACCCGCCGGCATCGCTTTTTCGAGCAACATAATCGCGGCGAGCACGCCCATCCAAGCCAAATGCGCGACGCCCGCGGCAAACATCACCAGCATGAGCGCCCAGCAACAGCCGAGGCAGTAGAGCGCGTGACCGAAACCGAGGCGTAACCCGTTGAGTGCGCCGCGCCGATAGTGGCGCTTCAGATAGATGCCTGGATGCCGGCACGCCTTCAGGCAAGCATCCTTCAAAGGCGTGAACTGATAGACTGCCGCTAGACCGAGCGTGGCCGCCGGTATCAGGGTGGCGTGCGCCGCGAGCCACGGCCACGCATCGACGAGGCGATGTACCTGCATGTCGCCGGTAAATGCCGCCAGCGCAAACGCCGTCCAAACCGCGAAGTAGCCGCCTAAGAAAAGGGCCAATGCTAACGGGAAGTCAGGCATGCGCCCCGCGGTCGCCGCATACAGGCGGATCAAACCCAGCGAGGACGGCAGCATCATTGCTGCGGTCATGAACTGCCAGGCGACGAGCACGACGAGCGCGGCGAGCCAATACGGCCGCCCGCTTTGATAGAGCGCGTCGTGGTGAAGCGGCGCAGCAATACCGCTAACCTCGGCCCAGATGCAGACTACCCAAGCGACGGCGATCGCACAGGCGAGGATGCCGATCGTGCTTGTGCGCGCGTATCGGGATGCAGCGATCGCCGCCATCGTACTTTATGCCTCTAGCAGAAAGTCGCCCTGAATTGCGTTGCGGTCCTTAAACGTCCAAACCATTCCGTGTTCGGGGATATTGACGACGTGTTCGGAAGCCTTGGCAATATATGCTGGGGCGCCCGGTATGGTGCTAAAGATGCTATCGCGCAGCGTCGTGATTGCCCCGTACCCGCTGCGATAAGGTGCCATCGTGGCGCGAATCTTGTCGCCGACGACGATCGTTCCTTCGCCGCCCTTGAGGTTGTGTTCGATCGGCATCGTCTCAATTGCAACATCTTCGCCGACCAAAGCATTAAGGTCCGCGAGCGGTCCACCCAAGCGGCCGTGCCACGCGTCGAGAATGGCCGTCCGCTGTTCGTCGGTTGCATCCGCGTCCACATAGCTTACCCGTTTCCAGCTGTGCTGCGTCAGAACGTTTCCGGGAATCTTGACGACTTCCACGTAGGTTAGCCCGCTTACGTCGACTCCGTTGATCTCGCCCTTTTCGATATTATATGCGAGGAACGAGTCGCAGGCACCGCCGTCGGGATCTTCGCCAATCCAGCAGCGGCAGAGCGTCCGGCACGAGCACGCTTCAAGCAGCGTGCCTTGCACGGTATAGGTCATAGTTAATCCCTCCTCGGACGCGTAGACTTCCAGGGGTCGCGACCCGCGCCTCCGCCTACTCGGGGAGCGGCCCCAGGTCGAGCACGATTGCGTACCACGTGTTTATGCCGACGATGCCGTCGACGACGACGGGTTCGTCAACCCACACGGCTTGATTGTCGCGCACGTACGTTTGAAAGGCGCGAACCGCAGCGTAGGTCAAAGGGCCGAAATCACCATCAACTGTTAGGTTCTTGCACTCGGGCAGATCCCGGTATCTCAGTTGATCCTGGGCGGCGCGAACGGCATCGCTTTGGTCGCCTTGGGAAACGTCGACGATGAGAGCCGGCCACGTCTGATTGCCGACAATTCCGTCGGAAGTAAGGCCGCGGAAGGTTTGAAACGCTTTGATCGCCGCGGTCGTATCGGGCCCGACTTGCTCGTCAACGGTAACGCTATAGCCGTGAACGCGAAGAAGATATTGGACGGTGCCGGCGAGTGGCCCGATCCTCCCGGTTTCGACTTGTATCCAATCCTTGGCCATGGCTCTCAACCTCTCGCTTTCAAGGTCTATTAATCCTACCAGATTTCCAGGTTAGACGGTTCTCACTGATCGGAACGTCGCACGAACGTCTTCACAAAAGAGCTGCGGCTGTTCCCACGCTGCGAAGTGGCCGCCAACGTCGTGCTGCTTGTAATAAACAAGCTTCGGATAGGCTTTCTCCGACCAGCTGCGTGGCGCGCAATATAGCTCGTGCGGAAAGGCGCTCACGCCGGTCGGAATCGTGATGCCCTTGACGTCGAAGAAGTCCAGCTTATTCTCCCAGTATAGGCGCGCGGACGAAATCGCCGTACCGGTCAACCAATACAGCGTGATATTATCGAGCACGTCGTCGCGCGAGAGGCCGCCTGGTTTTCCGGCAAAGGCCGGCGCGATCATCTCGTAGCTGTCTTTGTCGTGATCGAGAATCCAGGCCGCGAGGCCCACCGGCGAATCCATCAATGCATAGAGCGTCTGTGGGCGATTGCTCATCTCGACCGCGTAGCCGAGATGATGCGCATAGAAGTCCTTGAGCTGTTCGAAGGCCCGCAGCTCGTCGCCGGAAAGGCCGGCCGGCGCAGCCTGCCCCGCTTTGGCGGCCGCTAAAATATCGGCCGGCACGGTACCCGGCATGTTGCTGTGAATGGCGACCACGTTTGCCGGCGCCACAAGCGCGAGTTCTTGCGTGACGGCGGCTCCCCAATCGCCGCCTTGCGCCGCGAACTTCGGATAGCCCAGCCGCTGCATCAGCACGACCCACGCTTTTGCTATTCGCACCGGATCCCACCCTAGCGTCGCGGGCTCGGGTGAATAGCCATATCCCGGCATCGACGGAATCACCAGATGGAACGCGTCGGACGCGCTCGCACCGTGCGCCGTAGGATTGGTGAGCGGATCGATGATCTTCGTCTGCTCGATGATGGAGCCGGGCCACCCATGCGTGACGATCAGCGGCAAGGCGTTTTCGTGCTTGGAACGCACGTGCATGAACTGGATGTCCTGTCCGTCGATCTCGGTCACGAACTGCGGTATGGCTTTGAGCTTCGTTTCGCACTTGCGCCAGTCATAGTCGCTCGCCCAATAGGTCGCCAGCGCCTGAGTGGTCGCGAGCTGTATGCCTTGCGACTGGTCCGAAACCAGTTCGCGCGTCGGCCATCGAGTTGCCTTGATGCGCCGGCGCAGTTCGGCAAGCTCCTCGTCCGAAACCTTCGGCATTTTAAAGGGGCGAATCGCGGTCGTTCCGCTCGCCGGCGGTTCTTGCACTTGAGTCATTTCTCCATTCCTTTCGGAAGCAGTTTTGCTTGAGTTGGAGCGCGCACAGCTCACCAGTCCCAGCTGCGCGGCAGTAAGACTTATGGTTGCAGCGTTAACGAAATGCCGGCGGTCCATGCGTCTACTTCCGCAGCGATCTGAAGCCGGCACGAACCTCTTGCGCAAAGAGCTGCGGCTGTTCCCAGGCCGCGAAGTGACCGCCTTTGTCGACGCGGTTGTAGTAGATCAGTTTGTGGAATGCTCGCTCCGTCCAACTCCGAGGGGCTTGATAAATTTCGCCGGGAAAGATCGTAACGGCGGCGGGAATCGAAACGTTGACGGCATTTAACGGAGGTATTCCGCCACGGGCATTTTCCCAGTAGGAGCGCGCGGCGGAGACCCCGGTATTCGTCAACCAGTAGAGGGTGATATTGTCGAGGACGTCGTCTCGCGTAACGGCACCGGACGGATGTCCGTCGACCGTCTGCCCCAGTATCGCCGAAAGGATCGGCGGTGCGGGCTGGCCCCAACCATCGCCGTGGTCGATAAGCCAAGCGGCGAGCGCCACGGGTGAATCGGCAAGTCCGTAGAGCGTCTGCGGCCGCGTCGCCATTTCTGCCGCATATGCGAAGTGTTTTGTTCTGAGATCTTGCGCTTGCAGGTACGCCGTTTTTTCTTCGGGTGAGAGCCCTGCGGGCGGGGGATCGCCGCACGAGAGCGCCTTGATGATGTCGGGCGGTATCGTTCCGGGGAGGTTGGTGTGCATTGCCAACAACTCCGGCGGTGCCTGCTCGGCCATCACTTCCGTGATTACCGCACCCAAGTCGCCGCCTTGCGCCAGGAACTGCGAGTAACCAAGACGCTTCATCAACACGACCCAAGCCCGCGCAATGCGGGCGGGTCCCCAGCCGGTCGTCGTCGGCCTGCCTGAGAATCCATAACCCGGTATCGACGGAATCACCACGTGAAAGGCGTCGGACGAACTCCCACCGTACGCCGTTGGATTGGTTAGTGGTTCGATGATCTTGAGCTGCTCGATGATCGAACCAGGCCAACCGTGGGTGACGATGAGCGGCAGCGCGTTCTCGTGTTTCGACCGAACGTGGATGCAGTGGATCGCAAGTCCGTCGATCTCGGTCATGATTTGCGGCAGCGCGTTCAGCTTTGCCTCGAACCTTCGCCAGTCGTATTGCGTGCCCCAATAGCTTGTGAGGTCCTGCAGTGTAGAGCGCTGCACGCCTTGTGATGAATCGGGCACCGTCTCGCGATCCGGCCAACGCGTCGCCACGACTCGCCGGCGCAGTTCGGCAAGGTCGGCTTCGGGAACGTTGACTGTAAAGGTGTTGACGGCGCCACTCTCGGCCGCGGCGAGGGGCGTACTAAGTAACGCGACGGTACCGAGAGCCGCGGATGTTGAAATAAAAGTGCGGCGAGTGAGCGATGACCCATACCACAACGTCATTCTCCTTCGTGTCCGTATCAGAGCGTCGGTTGGTGCCGTATTAACGAAATGACGGGAGGGGAATCTGCCTTGGTAGGAGTGTGCAAGAATGCCCTCGCTTCGGTCAACGGGCGACCGCCTGGCAGCCGTGGGGCGCCGGCGGTTCGAAATAAAATAAAGGCGGCGCGCCAACCCGGCACGCGGCACGCCGCCTTTATTTTCCAGTGGTCGCCGCGTTATGCGCTTACGGTCAGATCGAAGCGATCGAGGTTCATGACCTTCTCCCACGCGGCCACAAAGTCGCCTACGAAGTGATTTCCCTCGATGGCGTAGACCTCGGCAATGGCACGCAGTTGCGAGTTCGAGCCGAAGATCAGGTCGAAGTTCGTCGCCGTCCAGGCTACGTCGCCGGTGCGCCGGTCGCGAGCTTCGTACGTGAAATCGGCGCCCGCCGGCTGCCACTTCCTCGTCATGTCGAGAAGGTTCACGAAGAAGTCATTGGTTAGCGTACCCGGCCGTGTCGTGAAGACGCCGTGCTTCGAACCTCCAGCGTTCGCGCCGAGGACGCGCAGGCCGCCGGCCAGCGCCGTCATTTCCGGAGCCGTCAGCGTCAGCAGCAGCGCTCTGTCGAGCAGCTGCTGCTCGGGCGAACGCGAGTGTCCGCTGCCGAGGTAGTTACGGAAACCGTCCGAGGCCGGTTCTAGTACTGCGAAGGAGTGCGCGTCGGTATTTTCTTGCGACGCGTCGGTACGCCCCGGTGCGAAGTCCACTTTCACGTCGTGGCCCGCGCTTTTCGCAGCCTGCTCGATCGCCGCACAACCGCCGAGCACGATGACGTCGGCCAACGATACCTTCTTCCCGCCTGCGAGCGATGCGTTGAAGTCCATTTGAACCTTCTCGAGAACCGGCAGCACCTTTGCCAGCTCGGCGGGCTGATTCACGGCCCAGTCTTTTTGCGGCGCGAGACGTATGCGCGCACCGTTGGCCCCGCCACGCATATCGGTGCCACGGAACGTCGATGCGGACGCCCATGCCGTCGTCACAAGCTGCGATACGGTGAGCCCCGAATCGAGGATGCGGCTCTTGAGAGCGGCGACATCCCGATCGTCGATCAATGGATGATCGACTGCGGGCAACGGGTCTTGCCAGATCTGCGGTTCCGCCGGCACTTCGGGGCCGAGATAGCGAGAGATGGGACCCATGTCGCGATGCGTCAGCTTATACCACGCCTTGGCAAAAGCATCGGCAAACTCTTGCGGGTTGTCGTGGAAGCGCTTTGAGATCGGAGCGTAGACCGGATCGACCTTTAACGCGAGATCCGTCGTAAACATCATCGGCGCGTGCTTCTTAGATGAATCGTGCGCGTCGGGAACGGTGTTTGCGGCCGCTCCGTCTTTCGGCGTCCACTGCCAACCGCCGGCGGGACTCTTGGTCAGCTCCCACTCGTAGTTGAAGAGATTGAAGAAATATTCACCATTCCAGCGCGTCGGCGTAGACGTCCACGCGCCCTCGAGTCCGCTGGTGATCGCATCGACACCGTGCCCGCTGCCGAACGAGTTGCGCCAGCCGAGATTCTGCTCGTCGATGCCGGCGCCGGCCGGCGCAAAGCCGACGTATTGTGCCGGATCTGCGGCGCCGTGCGCTTTGCCGAAGGTGTGGCCGCCGGCGATGAGCGCGACCGTTTCTTCGTCGTTCATTGCCATGCGCCCGAATGTCTCGCGAATATCGACGGCTGCCGCCAGCGGGTCGGGCTTACCGTTCGGCCCCTCGGGATTCACGTAAATCAAGCCCATCTGCACGGCCGCCAGTGGATTTTCGAGATCGTGTTCGCCACTGTAACGCTTGTCGTCGAGCCACGAGTCTTCCGGGCCCCAATAAATGTTCTCGTCGGGTTCCCATGCGTCGACGCGCCCGCCGGCAAAGCCGAACGTCTTGAATCCCATCGACTCCAGCGCGCAATTTCCGGCCAGCACCATGAGATCGGCCCACGAGATCTTACGCCCGTACTTCTGCTTGATCGGCCACAGCAGTAAGCGCGCCTTGTCGAGGTTGGCATTGTCGGGCCAGCTATTAAGCGGCGCGAAGCGTTGCTCGCCCGAGCCCGCACCGCCACGGCCATCGCCGATGCGATACGTCCCTGCGCTATGCCAGGCCATGCGGATAAAAAGCGGTCCGTAGTGACCGTAATCGGCCGGCCACCAATCTTGCGACGTGGTCATTAAGGAGAAAATGTCTGCCTTGACCGCCGTGAGGTCGAGGCTGTTGAACTCGCGAGCATAGTTGAAGCCGGCGCCCATCGGGTCGGAGAGCGCCGACGGGCGGTGAAGCACCGATAGGTTCAGCAATTCGGGGAACCAATCGATGTTGACTCTCGGCCGCAGGGGTACGTGTTTTACCGGACAACCTTGGTCGGCGTCCGACAGTTCTACGATCGTGTTTTCCATTCGTGCTACTTCTCCGATCCGGTTAAAATGCAAGCGCTTCGTCGCAGACGGCCACGACGCCGGACGGCCGAGCTGGCAGTCGGGCGCGCGGCGCAAGCGGAGCGCGGGGTCTCAATACCGAAAATGTGTGAAAGTGATTTTCACTCTCACATGGAGAATATCCCTGCCTATGAGCGGCGGCAATAGGGATAAGACCGGTTAATATGGCCTCGCCCAAGCAACCGCCGCTTCCGAAAAACTATCGGCTAATTTACGACATCGTGGAAGCCAGCGGGGCCGGCCGCCACCTTACGTCCTCGGATATCTTTGCCAAGGCCCGCAAGCGCCGGCCGGGCATCGGCTTTTCGACCGTCTATCGCGGGCTCGAGCGCCTGCGTAATCTCGGACTGGTTTCCGAACTTCACGTACCGGGCGTCGACTCGGCGACCTACGAGCCGGCCGGGCCACGGCACGCTCACTTTCGCTGCAGCAAGTGCGGCGAGATCGAAGATGTCGCGTACGCGATCCCGGCGCGTACGATCAGAGCGCTAGCCTCACAGCATGGTTTTGAAATCGCAAGCGAACGTGTAACGTTCGAAGGACGCTGTGGCGCATGCGGCGCGTCCTGAGTCACGCTCCTCGGGCGGAATAGACGACAATCGGCCGAGCGTGCCCGAAGTGCGGGCGGATTTTTCGTCGGATCAATCAGCGCCACGCATGCGGCATCGGCTCCGCAGAAACATTGCTCAAGGAGCGGCCGGAATCGCTCGTCCGGGTTTACCGTAAACTCGAGAGCACCGTCCGCGGCTTCGGCGAGGTGGAGGTAGTCACGCGCGACCGGTATGCGCTCTTTCGAACCACGCGCATCTTTGCCGATTTATCGGTCACGCGCGACGCGCTGCGCGTGGTCGTCCACCTCTCACGAAGAGCGAACGACCCATGCTTTGTTAAGGCTGGGCCGGCAGGTAAGCGCGTCTCACACGTCGCGTTCGTCGCGACGCTCCGAGATCTGCAAGCAATCGCGCCATACCTGCGCGAAGCCTACGATCTCGCCGCCGGCGAAGCGTGATCAATTCGCCGTCGCGATGAAACCGTGCTGGACACCGCTTGCATCGAAGTAGTACCCGCAGATGCTATCGTCATCGTTGATTCCGGTGACGACCGTGCCGTGCGCGGCGCTGGGCTCGTCGATCGTCTGCCACTTCTTTCCCGATTTGGGGTTCGTCAGAATAAAACCGTGCTTCGTCTCGCTCGAGTCGACGTAGTATCCCACGACCTGATCGGCCGAGTTGATGCCCAGCGCAAACGTCTCCTTCGCTTTCGGGAAGGCGAACGTGTAGTAGACGGCGAGCCTTTCGAAAAAGCCAATCGTGGTAGTCGATGTGGTTTCCCAGCCGACGATGTCGCCGAAGGCATTGATGCCGGTGGCCTCGGCACTCACGTATCCCGGGGGTCTGAGCGCGGTGAAGTTTTCCGTTGGAATGTTGATGATGACGGGCACGTTATTGCCGCTGGTGTTCCTGAAATAGCCGACACCGAATCCCGCGTTGTTGAGGCCAAGTACCTCGGTCGCCGTGTCGGGTCCCCGGCCGCCCTTTAGGTTGCGGAAAATCGACCACACGCCGTTGATTTGGACGAACGCCCAGATCCCTGGTAGCGGGTTGAGGACCCAACCGCCCACGATCGTCTGACCCGGGACGCTGACAAGACTCGTTGCCATCGTGCCATCCGCGCCGGGATACGTTTCGTCTTGAAATGTGGTATACGGCGCCTTCGCAAGGTAACTCTTGTACGGATCGCTCGCATTCCCGTCCCCGGTCGTGCCGACGATGTCGCCGCTTTGGTCGATGCCGTTGACCCTATTTACCGTCGAAGACGGGTCGTCGATGCTTTGATACTTGAAGGAAATCGATCCCGACGTCCTCGCCTGAGTAGGAGACTTGCCGAGCGCCGAAACCGAATCGCCTCCGCTGCAAGCCGAGAGTAAACTAATGGCGATCAGCGCGGTGATAAGGACTCTCATCGTTATTGAACGGGTACCGCGACGAAACCGTGCTGGATTCCGCTCGCGTCGATATAGAAGCCGCAAATGTCGTGATGGTTATTGATCCCCGTAACGACCGTTCCGACGGCGCCGGGCGCGTCGATCGTTTGCCAGTCTTGTGCTCCGCCCCCCCTCGTGGGACCAATCAAGAGAAATCCGTGCGGCATATGGCTTGCGTCGACGTAGTAGCCGACGACCTGTTCGGACCAGTTGAGGCTAAGCGCGTAGGTCGCTAGCGCGCCGGTATAATAGAACGGATAGTAAGTGCCGGCTTGGAGGAAGAAACCTTTGACCCCGGCCGAAGTTTTTTCATACCCCGTAATGTCGCCCTTACCGTTTATCCCTGTCGCCGCCGCGTCGCCGATCGCCTCGGGCGGGCTGAGGTCGGTGTAGGTTGTGCTCTGAACGTTTAGCTCGAATGGAACTTCCGTGTTGCCGGAGCCGGCGCTTTTGTAGAATCCCACGGCCAACCCGGTATCGTTGATGCCCAAGATCTCCGTCACCGCATGTTTCCCCTTGGCTCCGTTGGGATCGCGAAACAGCGTCCACTTCAAGTTGTTTTCGACGAAGCCATACACTCCGTGAAGGTGCTTAGGGTCCAGCACGTAGCCGGCAATGCTCTTGTTGCTCGTGAGGCTCGTGGCAAACGTCCCTTGAGAGTTCGGAAAGTTCATGTTGCGAAGGTTCGTGTACGGCGGCCGCGCGCTATAGCTCTGCCAAACCGTACTGCCCGACCCGCCGCCCCAGACGCCGACGACCTTCCTGAGCTGGTTGATCGCGGTTACCTCATTGTAGTTTGATCTTGGGTCGTCGACCGTTTGGAACTTGAAGGGGATCGGCGTTGGCGTGGCCGTTGCCGGCCGCAGCGCCGGCCCAAATTGCCCGGACAACGCGCTGGGAGTTGCCGATGACGCGCACGCCGCTAAAGCAAGGCTCGATATGCCAAGCCCAATCGCGGCTGATGCGTAGAGCGGCGACCTTATAAGCAAGGTCACCTTTCGAAGTAGAGGCCGCAAGGAAGTATCCTCCGTAGCTTTAGAGATTCATCATGGCATCGGACGGGGCCGCTTTCAATACATGGGGGCCGCTTGAGGCGCGACTCTAACCAAACGTGGATTAACCGTTAACGCGTCAACGGTTTACGACGCCTCCCGGCGGCCCCGGTCCTGCCGGTTTCGTTAAGATTTAGGCATCCCAACGAACCCGTGGGTGCGACCGCCCGTGTCCAGATACGAACCGGATATCCATTGGTGGGTGCTGATACCGGTAAGCTTGGTAGAGACGGCATTCGGTACGTCGACCGACTGCCAGACGCGGCCGGCCGAGCCCGCGTTCGGATAGGTAAGGATAAAGCCGTGGAGGTTGCCGCTGGCGTCCTCGTACTGACCGACGATCTGGTCGTTAGGGTTAATGCCTAAAGCCCACGTATTGATCGCGCCCGCGTACTTGAACGTATAGTACGTGCCTTTCTCCAGATAGAAACCCTCGCTACTCCCATCGCCGAGCACCTCGGTGCCGCAAATATTTCCCCTGCCGCTGATGCCGGTCGCCTCCGCGCTCTTCGCATCCGGCGGCTGAAGATTGACGAAGTTCTCCGTAACGAGGTTGACCTCGAAAGGAATCTCCACGCCGGAGCTGTTCGTGTAGTAGCCGACGGCGTACTCCGCGTTGTTGACTCCCAGAAGCTTGGTGACCGCGTTATCGCCATCGCCTTGTTTGCGATCTTTGAGCAGCGACCAGATGCCGTTGGTTCTGATAAAAGCCCAGACGCCGTTGAGCGAGCTGGGATTGGTGACGTAGCCGGCGATGAGGCGTTTGGTGCTCAGGCTCGTCGCGTTGGTTCCCTCGGCGCCCGGATAGTTCATTTTGCGGAACTTCGTGTACGGCGGATCCGCACTGTAGCTCTGAGAAATATTGCTGGCGGAGCCCGCCCCGTACGTCCCAACAATCTTACCGCGCTGATTGATTCCCGTTACTTCGTTCGTGTTCGAGTTCGGATCGTCGACCGTTTGGAATTTGAAGGGAATCGGCGACGGCGTTGTTCTTGCGCGCGTCACTTGCGGGGATCCCCCGGGCACGGCACTCAACGGCGATCCTAGGGATCCGTTACACGCCGACAAGACGAGTACGGAAAGCCCGAACGCTGACGCACCCGAAGCGAAGCGGAGGGAAAATTTATTGAAATAAGACGTGGCTTTCATGAAGCTCTCCCTGGTCGAGTAATAAAAAGTCCGCTAGATATGAGATAAGAACGCCCCTGGAAAGAAATCCAGGACTGTTGGCTCCTATCATCGCGCTATGCCCGGCTGGGTGCAAGAAGAGCGGTGCGTCCGCGGCGCGATTCTAACTCAACGTAGCGCCTTCGTTAACGCATTAACGCCGGGATTACTCTTCGTCTACGGGCTCGTACGACGGCCGCTGCGCTTGGAAATACCGGCGGGAATATGGGGCCGGGATCGGCTTGAACGCCCGCGGCTTCTGCAGGAAGTCGAAGCAATCGGCGATGCTATTCGCGCGCACGTCGGTGGTGCCCAACCTGCCCAAACC
>Ga0265325_10000092_pt1 | contig 63555 bp, 63 predicted proteins | sample 41420metaG_FD_202090 | JGI IMG/M metagenome (GOLD analysis project Ga0265325, IMG submission 202090) | Rhizosphere microbial communities from Carex aquatilis grown in University of Washington, Seatle, WA, United States - 4-14-20 metaG | ecosystem: Host-associated > Plants > Roots > Rhizosphere...
GGGAGCAAATGCCGAATAGGACAGCGAAACGGTGTAGTCGCCCGCCAGAACATTGGACAAGCCGGCAGTGCTTTGATCGAAAAAGAATGTGATCGAGTCGATAGTCAGCGGTCCTGAAAAGGCATTGTGGCTGTAGACTTCCTGCCAGTCGATCGTCTGGCCCGTCGACGTTCCGCTGTCATTGCAGAGCGCTGGGTAGCAGTTTCCGGAATCGAAATTTCCAACCGTAACGGCCGATGCCGGTGCCGCTTGCGCGAGAAGCAGCGCCAGCGCGCCGAATGCCAATTGACCGATTGTGAAGGTGCGCATGAATTCTCCAAAGCAGAACGCCAAATTCAGAAAAAGAGCAGCAATTTTTGTGCCTGTTTGGGACATGCTGCAAAATCAATGCTTTACCCGAGCGACGTCGATGAAATTGTGGTCAAATTGTAATGCTGGCTTACACCGCCTATTTCGAATCACCTGGGGCGCTCGTCACAAATAAAAACGGCGGCCCGAAGGCCGCCATTTTCATGCTCGGTCGAGCGATTTTTTAGGATGATTTCTTCCGGCGAAAACGAAGGCCGGCCAGACCGGCGATGCCGGCGCCGAAGAGCGAAAGCGTGATCGGCTCGGGCACATTCGTCGACTGCGTGCAGTCGTTCGTATCGCATTGCTGCACATTGTAGGCAATGTTGTCGAACTCGAACGCCGGCGAGCCGGAGATCGCGACGATTGTGTCAAACTGAACTGTCGAGTTGATGTTCACATAAGCCGTACCACCGACGCTCTGGTCGCCGTTCGGGAGTGTCAGCGCCGCAGCGGCAGCCTCCGCACCAGTGATCGTGTCCACGAGAGTCGAGCCGTCGTAGAGCGCCAATGAGTTGTAACCGTCAATCGATCCCCACAGCAGGCCGACATAGTGGAGCTCCTGGCCAAAATCCAACGTGATATTGGCGCCCGGCTCGGCGGCAAGATAAGGCGTCGCGTCCGCGCCGTTGGCTTGATTGGAGGATCCCGGACCAAATCCGTTGCCATTGCCACCGCTCAAGTAGGGAGCCGCGTAGACGCCGCCCAAAGAACCAGTCGCAACATAAGCGCCCGGTGCAACCGTGACGGTGATCAACGTGGAGGAGAACTGGGGTGAATTTGTCTGAGTGAGAGCATCCAGATTGTCCAAGATCGCTCCGGTCGGCGCACCGCCAACCGAGGCTGTAACCGTCGTCGTGGCCATCGCGCTGGTCGACAGCAGGCCGAACGCGACCGCTGCAACGCCTGCACCCAAAAGCTTCGACCTAATGCCCATAATGACGTCTCCTGCCGAAATAACGGAAATTCACCATCTTAAGCAGCAAGTGTCGTGCCAGAATCATGAGTTAACAAAATCAATGGGTTACCGTCCCATTTCGGCCCGATCTGTAAGATCTTTTGACACTGGGCGCTTTTTAAGTTCGCCAGCGTTTACAATGTGATAGGTGCAATACTGCTTGCAATTCGTGCATGATTTGATCTTGGCGACCGGACCGAGTCGATGGCTACCCGCAAGAAGGTCTCACCAAAACGAAACAAGGCGACGGCGAAGGGCTCGCCTGCGGCGCCCAAAAAGAGACCGCCGCCGCGAGGCTCGCGACGTGACGTGGTGGACGAAACCTCGGACGAAAGCTTTCCCGCCAGCGATCCGCCAAGCTGGACTCCCGTGACCGGCGAAGAGCGTTGAGCGATTGACGCCGGCGTCGTCGGGTCTTCACCTCAGTCGCATGAAGCATGCCGTCGCCCCAGCTAACGTGGCCGATCTGCCGTCCTGGCTGGAGATCGCTCGTCAGGTCGAGCCGCTTTTCGGCGCGATGGCGATGTTCGACGTCACGCTCAGAGCGAAGATCACGCAAGGCGAAGCGCTCTGCGTTCGCGATGCGGGTGGCCGAGTCATCGGCGGCTTGCTTCTCGGAGGCGAGCAGCCGGATTTGTGGATCCGCTGGCTCGCCGTTCGCCGTGCCGCGCGTGGACGTGGGATCGGGTCCGCGCTTGTATCGGAGGCCATACGGCGGCTTGACGCGAAAGGCTCGCTCTCGCTGATCACGTTCGGCGCGGACAATTTCGAGGGGGCGCCGGCGCGGCGGCTTTACGTGCGGCTGGGATTTCTGCCGGGGCCGATGCAGCCGCGCGGTCCGGAGGGCGGCACGCGCCAACTGTTTCGTCTGGTGCGAATGTGAGCCCGCACGCGCTGCGCAATATCCGCCTTCTCAGTGTCTTCAATCTCTGTTGCGACTTTCGCATCTATGCGCCCATTGCAGTGGTCTATTTCGCCCATGTCACGGGGTCCTACGCGCTCGCGGTGCTTCTGTTTGCGATCGCCAAGATTTCATCGACGCTGCTCGAGGTGCCGACCGGCATCGTCTCGGATCGCGTCGGCCGAAAGCTCACTATCCTGGCCGGACAGGCGGCGAGCGTTGTCAGCATCGGCTGCTACGCATTTGCGGCAGATTTTCGCGTGCTCGCGATCGGTGCGGCATTCGAAGGACTGGCCTTCTCGTGTTTCAGCGGCAACAACGAAGCGTTGCTCTACGACACGCTGAAGGACGAAGGCCTGCATGATCAGTATGCGGAATATCAGGGCCGTGTCAGCTCCATGTTCCAGGTCGCGCTGGCTGTTTCGGCGGCCGTCGCCGCGCTAGTGCTTCTCTGGTTCGGCATGCGCACTCTTTTCGTCCTGTCGCTGGTGCCTCAGTTGGTTGGTTTTGCCGTCGCGCTTTTCTTCCACGAGCCGGCGCAGCATGACCGCCGATTTGAAACGAACGTATTTTCGCATCTATCGGAGGCTCTGGCAGCCTTTGCACGCGATGCCAAGCTGCGTGATCTGAGCGTCGCATCGATCTTGGGCTTCGCCATCGGCGAGGCCAATCACATGTTCTACCCCGCCTTCTTCGCGCTGCTCTGGCCGTCCTGGGCGCTCGGAGTCGCCGGTTTTCTGACCCACGGATTCGCCACGCTTGGCTTTCGCGCGGCCGGCCGGCTCGTCCGAAGTTTTGGCGAGTGGCACGTTCTTCTGTGGTCCAGCGTCGCCAGCAAGTTCTTCGTGCTCAGCGCCATCGCCATTCCGAATGTGACCAGCCCCGCGGTATCCTCGCTGTCGTCGCTTCTGTTCGGTCCCTCGGTGATCGCGCAGGCAAGCCTGATGCAGAAGGGTTTTACCGACGCGCAGCGCGCGACAATGGGCTCGCTGATCTCCCTCGGCGGCAATCTTTTGTTCGCGCTTGCGGTGTATGCTCTGGGGGCGCTGGCTGACCGGGTCGGACCGCGCTATGCCTTGCTAAGCGCCGAGATTCTGGCCATATCCGTGACGCTTTTGTACTGGAGGCTGTACCGTTCCGTGGCCGCGGAAGTGGGGAGCAAAATGCATGAAGATCAAGCTGCACAAGGGTGATCTGCCGAACGGACTCAATCTCGGTCCGCTCGTCGCAATCGACAGCGAAACGCTCGGTCTCAATCCGATGCGCGACCGGCTGTGTCTGGTGCAGCTCTCATCCGGCGACGGTGTCTGTCATGCCGTGCAGTTCGCGGCTGGTGAATACGCGGCGCCCAACCTGAATAAGATGCTGACCGATCCCGATGTGACGAAGCTGTTCCACTTCGCGCGCTTCGATGTCGCGATGTTTCAGCGTTACCTCGGCGTGACGACCGCGCCGATCTACTGCACCAAGATCGCGTCCAAACTTGTTCGCACCTATACCGACAAGCATGGGCTGAAGGATCTCGTAAAGGAACTCCTGGGTGTCGATCTTTCGAAGGAGCAGCAGAGCTCCGACTGGGGCGCGCCGGAACTCACGGAAAAGCAGCTCGCCTATGCGGCGAACGATGTCGCCTATCTTCACCGCCTGAAGGACGTCCTGGACACGATGCTGGCGCGCGAACATCGCACGGAGCTGGCAAAAGCCTGCTTTGAATTCCTGCCGTCGCGCGCAAAGCTTGATCTCGCAGGTTGGGACGGTATCGACATCTTCGCACATTAGGGCCCGGCGCCCACTACGGAGCGAGCAGAATGACAGATGCCATTCGCGAGCTGATCGTCGTGCGATCCCTCACCTGGCAGCATGTGCTGATCGTACTGGGCATACTTGCTGGCGCGCGGATATTCATTGAGATCGTCCGGCGAATTGTGCGGCGTGCGGCCGAGAGTGCGCCGTCACATCGCCGCCTCGTGATCCTGCGCCTGGCTCCGATCGCGAAGTTGATCATCGGCTTGGCCGCGATTGTTGCAATCATACCCGTGCTCATCGAGCCGACGTTGGAAGATGTTGTTGCGCTTGTCGCGACCATCGTCATCGCGCTCGCCTTCGCGCTTAAGGACTATGTGAGCAGTCTTGCCGCTGGAATTGTCGCGATCCTGGAGAATACGTATCAACCGGGGGACTGGATCGAGGTCGACGGACGATACGGAGAAGTGAAAGCGATCGGCATGCGCGCCGTCCGCATTGTCACCGCCGACGATGACGATGTGATCGTACCTCATTCCAAAATCTGGACGAACAGCATCTCGAACGCGAGCAGCGGCAGCCACAACCTGACCTGCGTCGCAAATTTCTACCTGCAGCCCGATCATGATGGTGGTGCGGTTCGCCAGGCACTCGCGGAAGTCGCAGAGAATAGTACGTACAGAAAGCCCGGCTCTCCCGTCGTCGTCGGCGTGTCTGAGTTGCCGTGGGGTACGAGATACAAGGTAAAGGTGACGACGAAGGACAGCCGCGAGCAGTTTGCACTCGTCAGCGAGCTCACGATTTGCGGCAAGGAGAAGCTGCGCACGATGATGGTGACCTTCGCGCAGGCGCCCTATGCCGAGGGTCGGTCTGGGTAGAGAGCTGCCCGTTTCGCCGCACCGCAAGAATGTAACTTGAACCTGCGGGGCGGCTGGGCCACACTTGGCATGATTTTCGCGTGGTTCGGGGGGCCCATCAACGCCCCAGCCTGCGGTAAAGCGGTAAGTCTTTGAACACCGCCGACAATTACAAAGGGCACCATGCCATCTGCCAAGGTCAAGGCGATCAAGCCGGCGGCGGTCCGAAACCGCGACCTCGCCGCCGCGCGCCGCGTTCTGCAGCACGCGTCGGACGCCATCGGCGCGATCAGTTCTTCTCTAAACGGGGAGTTCTCCCGGGCCATCGATACGATCATGGCCGTCAGCGGCCGGGTGATCGTCAGCGGCATGGGCAAATCGGGCCATGTCGGCCGCAAGATCGCAGCGACACTCGCCTCCACCGGGACGCCCGCTCTGTTTCTGCATCCGGCCGAAGCGAGCCACGGCGATCTTGGCATGGTGACGCGCGCCGACGCGCTGCTGATGCTTTCGAACTCGGGCGAGACGGCGGAGCTGACCGACCTCATTACCTATGCCAAGCGTCTTTCCATTCCGCTGATCGGTATGGCGAACAATGCGGAGTCCAGACTTTTGCAGGCATCGGACGTCGTGCTGCTTTTGCCCAAGGCGCAGGAGGCGTGTCCGATGGGGCTCGCACCGACAACGTCCACAACGATGATGCTCGTGCTTGGCGATGCGCTCGCCGTCGCGCTGATGGAGCGCCGCGGATTCTCGGCCGATCAATATCGCGACTTTCATCCCGGCGGTTCGCTCGGCAAGAAGCTGATCCGCGTCAGCGACATCATGCACAGGGGCGATGACATTCCGATCGTTTCCGAAACCACATCGATGAAAGATGTGCTCATCGCGATGACCGCGGGTGGTCCCGGATTTGCCGGTGTCGTCGGTATCGTCAATCGCAAGGGAGGCCTTGCCGGAATCATCACGGACGGCGACCTTCGTCGTCACATGGAGCGCGGCCTTCTCGACCACACCGCGCGCGACGTGATGAGCCGCAATCCCAAGACCGTGCCGCCGGGCATGCTTGCCGCCGAAGCGCTCACCATCATGAACGACAAGAAAATCACCCGCCTGTTCGTCGTCGATCCGGCTGACAAGTCAAAGAAGCCCGAAGGCATCATCTTCATGTATGACTGCCTGCGCGCGGGATTGTCCTGAATGACGCGCAGATCGGGCGTCACGGAAGCCGTTGCCCAGACGATCGGGAGCGCATCGGCGCGCGCCCGCCGCGACTGGACCGCCCGCACCCGCGACACCGCTTTCAATGCGCTGCGCTACTCGCGGTTCGTCAATGTGATGAAGCGCGCGCTACCTATCGCGGCCGGCGCACTGATCGCCATCGTCCTGATTTTTGCCCTGCTTCCGAGGCAATCGGACAAAGTTTCTTTCGCCTATGAACGCATGGGCCGCATCGAAAACGACCTCGCGATGCTCAAGCCGCGCCTGACCGGCAGCGACCAGAGCGGCAATCCGTTCGTCATCACCGCCGACGCCGCGATCCAGCAGGGCGCCAACACCCGCAAGGTGCTGCTGAAAAAAGTCGAAGCAGACGTCACCCTCGACAAGGGCCGCTGGATGAACGCCGAAGCAATGCAAGGTTATGTCGACATGGAAAAAAGCGCGCTGACCCTGAGCGGCGGCATTTCGATGTACTCCGACGACGGCTATGAACTGCACACCGCGCGCGCCGACGTCGATCTGAAGAAGGGTATTTTCAAGGGCCCGGACGAAGTCACCGGCCAGGGGCCGATGGGTACGTTGCGCGCCGACACCTTCGAGCTGGACCGGCTGACCAAGCGCATCACGCTGCACGGCCACGTGTACATGACCATCAATGCGTCCGAGGCACATCATCCATGAAGCGAGCGATCCTTCTCGCCATACTTCTGTCTACTGCTTCGGCTGAAGCCGCTACGGCACCTGGCGCGACCGTTCCGGCCGCCACGACCGCCAAGCCTGTGGCCCACCATGACGCGAACCAGCCGATCGCCATTTCATCGGACAATTTTGTGGCCGAAAAAAATCCCACGACATCCGGCGGAATCACGGGCACCTATTCCGGCAACGTGATCATCACGCAGGGAGATATTCGCATGCGCTCAGACACGGTGCGCATCGTCGTCGTCAACAACAAGCCGCAAAAGATATTCTTCAACGGCAATGTGGTGGTCAATTCCGCATCCGGCACGGCATCGGGCGACAGCGGCGTCTATGACGTTGTCCCGCGGCTTGTCACGCTCAGCGGCCGCGTCGTGCTGACGAAGGAAAAGAATGTGATGCGCGGGGCGCAGCTCACGGTGAATCTTGTCACCGGAGTCGCACAGCTTGGAGGCGGCACGAACGGATCGCATGGCCGCGTTCAGGGATTATTCACACCTCCGGCCCAGTCGGGAGGCAAATAACGTGGTTCATCCTTCCTTAAACACGAATAGGCATGGTTCTTGCCCATGAGCACAAATGGCAGCGAAATCAGCGGTGAGCTTTCTACGCGACCCCGCGTAATCGAAGGCGGCAAAGGGCTTGTCGTGACCCGCATCGCCAAGAGCTACAATCGCCGTCCCGTCGTGCGATCCGTCAGTCTCTCGCTCAAGCGCGGCGAGGTTGTCGGCCTGCTTGGCCCGAACGGCGCCGGCAAGACGACGTGCTTCTACATGATAACCGGACTGATCCCGGCGGATGCAGGAACCATCGAGGTTGACGGCACCGACATTACGCGCCTTCCGATGTACCGCCGCGCCCGTCTCGGGATCGGTTATCTGCCGCAGGAAGCTTCGATCTTCCGCGGCCTGACAGCCGAGCAGAACATCCGCGCGGCCGCCGAACTGGTGGAACCGGACTCCAATCGCCTGAGCGCGATGGTGGAGGAGCTTCTGGCGGAATTCGGCGTCACACATGTGCGCCAGACGCCGGCCATCGCGCTGTCGGGCGGCGAGCGCCGCCGAGTCGAAATCGCGCGCGCCCTCGCCACGCATCCGTCCTACATCTTGCTGGACGAGCCACTCGCCGGCATCGATCCGATCGCCGTGGGCGAGATCCGCGATCTCGTCGTTCATCTGAAGGATCGCGGCATCGGCGTGCTGATCACCGACCACAATGTGCGCGACGCGCTCGATATCATCGACCGTGCCTACATCCTGCATGACGGTCAGGTGCTGAAGGAAGGTACGCCGGCGGAAATCGTCAGCGATCGCGATGTGCGCCGCGTCTATCTTGGCGAGAGGTTCTCGCTCTAGCCATGCTCACGGTGCGCACATGGCAGGGGTAGGCCAGAAGCTGGAAATCCGGCAGGGCATGGGCCTTGTCATGACTCCGCAGCTGCAGCAAGCGATCAAGCTGCTGCAACTGTCGAATGTCGAGCTCGCCGAATATTGCGAACAGGAACTGGAGCGCAATCCGCTGCTCGAACGCGATGACGGACCAGCCGACCAGGAGCGCGAGCAGCCGCAGGCCGAAGTCAAATCCGAAGCCCTCGATACCGAACTGGCGCGCGAGGATTTCTCCAAGGTCGCCGATCTCGATTCGGGCCAGGAAAATCTCTACGACGCCGACACGCCGCAGCCGGCTCCCTCGACGGAAAGCGCGCCCCTGAGCGACTGGACGACCGTCAAGTCCGGCAACACCTTCGAAGGTGACGAAGATCTTCTCGAATCCACGGTTGCGGGCGGCGGTACGCTCAAAGACCACCTGATGGATCAGGTGTCGATCGCTGCGCTTCCACCCGACAAGCGTCTTATCTGCCTGACGCTGATCGATTCCATCGACGAAGCGGGCTACCTGCGGGCCGACATCGCCGAAGTCGCGGAGCGGCTAGTGATCGATGTCGCGACGGTCGAAGAAACACTTCGGGTCTTGCAGGGCTTTGAACCGGTCGGCGTCGGTGCGCGCGATCTCGCCGAGTGCCTGACGCTCCAGCTCAAGGCGCAGGACCGCTACGACCCCGCCATTGCCGCGCTTCTGACGCGCCTGGATCTCGTCGCACGCCGTGACGTCGCGGCTCTCTCGCAACTCTGCGGCGTCGACGCAGAAGATGTGAACGACATGATCGCGGAGATCCGCGGCCTCACGCCGAAGCCGGGGCTCGCCTTCAATACCGAGCCGGTACAGCCGGTGGTGCCCGACGTGTTCGTCCGAGTCGGTTCGGACGGCGGCTGGCACATCGAACTCAACTCCGACACGCTGCCGCGGCTTCTGGTCAACAGCCGCTACTACTCCCAGGTCTCAAAAGGCGCCCGCGACAAGGATGCCAAGAATTATCTGACAGAGTGCCTCAACAACGCGAACTGGCTGGTGAAGAGTCTCGATCAGCGTGCCCGAACGATCCTCAAGGTCGCCACCGAAATCGTTCGCCAGCAGGATGCTTTCCTTACCTATGGCGTGCGCCACCTGCGGCCCCTCAATCTTCGTACGATTGCGGACGCGATTTCGATGCATGAGTCGACAGTCAGCCGTGTGACGTCGAACAAGTACATCTCCACACCTCGCGGCATGTTCGAGCTGAAATATTTCTTCACGGCCTCCATCCAGTCTGTCGGCGGTGCCGAGGCGCACTCGGCCGAGGCGGTGCGCGACCGCATCAAGGAATTGATCCAGAACGAAGAGCCGATCGAGATTCTCTCGGACGACCGGATTGTCGCATTGCTCACGGCCGACGGCGTGAATATCGCTCGCCGCACGGTGGCAAAGTACCGGGAGGCCATGCGAATTCCGTCCTCTGTCGAACGCAGGCGATTGAAGTCAATACAGGAATCGGCGGGTGCGGCGTTTCGTTAATTGCAAGCGTTGACTTTCCGTAATGGCGGGCCTACACACCCGCGCCTTCGAACGGGGCGTGTCGAAAAAGCGGAACTTTTGTGACGCAAAACGCGTTCAGGCCATTACAGAAGAAGGCCATGCGAGTTCGGGTTTCAGGAAAGCAGATTCAGATCGGCGAAACGCTCCCTGCGGGTGTACGAAGCCGTTTGGAAGAAGTCGTGGGCAAGCACTTTGACGGCGGCGCGGAAGCCAATGTCGTGTTCTCCCACAACGGTCCGTTCTACCGTGCCGACTGCAGCCTGCACCTGGATTCGAGTACGGTTCTGAAGTCAGAAGGCGAAGGTCCGGACGCTCACCGGGCATTCGACAAGGCATACATCCACCTGGAAGTGCAGTTGCGCAAATACAAGCGCAAGCTCAAGAATCATCACGCCAAGGCTCGCGCGCGCAAGCGCGTTCCGGCCTGACAGCATATCGAAGGTTGTCCATGAACATTTCCGATCTGCTTAAGCCAGCCGCCGTGATCGTTTCGCTCAAGGCTCAGGGCAAGAAGCACCTGCTCCAGGAAATCGCGGCGCGTGCCGCGCAGGTCACGCGCCTGCCTGAGCGCAAGATTTTCGAAACGTTGATGGAGCGAGAGCGACTCGGCACCACGGGCGTGGGGCAGGGCATCGCGATCCCGCATGGACGACTTGCCGACATCAGCGAAATCGTCGGTGTCTTCGCGCGACTGGAAACACCGATCGACTATGATGCGGTGGACAATCAGCCGGTCGATCTCGTGTTCATGCTACTCGCGCCCGAAGGCGCAGGCGCCGATCATCTGAAAGCGCTGGCGCGTGTCTCTCGCCTCCTGCGCAACCAGACAGCGACCGAAAAACTGCGCGCGGCCAAGACGCCCGAAGCGCTCTACGCCATTCTCACCGACACCACGGGCTCATCGGGCGCCCAGGCGGCCTGATCGCCTAGGCGTTTCGCGCCATCAGCCCGCCATCGACCGGTATGACCGTTCCCGTCAGGAACGAAGCCGCGGGCAGGCACAGGCTCAGCGTCATGTGCGCCACTTCTTCGGGATCTCCATAACGGCGCAGCGCCGTGCGGCGCTTGGCGTAGACGACTTTGTCTTCTTCGGGGATTGGCGCCGTCATACCCGTACGCACCGGTCCCGGACAAATGCAGTTGACGGTAATTCCTTCCGGTCCGAGTTCGACCGCCAGTGCGCGGGTCAGGCCCGCGACGCCGGCCTTGGCGGCAGAGTAGGGCGTATCGCGTGCGGTCGCGCCCAACGCTTCGGTGGATGCGATGTTCACGATGCGCGGGCTCTTGGACTTGCGCAGGTGGGGAAGCGAAGCGCGGACCGTGCGCTGATGCGCAGTGAGCAGCACCGAGAGCGCGCGTGCCCAGATCTCATCATAACGCGCATGATCGACCGGGACGCCTGCGGGAATGCCGGCATTGTTGATGAGCACATCCAGGCCGCCGAATTCATTGGCGACCTCACCGACGACGCGCGTGATCGCTTCAGCGTCGCTCACATCCAGCGTCCAGGCTTTTGCGGTCCCGCCGCCTTCACGGATCTCCCTGGCGACCGCTTCCGCCCCGTCGCCCTTGAAATCGGTGACAGCGACCTTGGCGCCTTCGTCGGCGAAGGCATGGGCCGTGGCGCGTCCCATGCCGCTGGCCGCGCCCGTCACCAACACCGACAGGCCGCGCACCGAGCGGCTGAGTTTCTTGACCGGATCCATGAAAGTCCTCCCAGAGAGCTCCAGGCAGCTTCTGGCCCGGCCGCGGACTTGTCCAGCCAACGGGGCTGAGACCGTTCGGGCAACGTAAGTTAACCGGGCGGCCATCCAAATTTAATGTTGCCCATGTCCTACCTATCTGGTGTGACATTGGGCCGTAAGACTTTGCGCCGAAAAAATGCGACCTGATCGCAAAAGTAACCAAGCCGAAAAAGAGACGAGGCGAGGATCAGGCCTCTGACCTGCCGGACGGTACATGAGTACTCACGACGCGATCGCGATCTCGAAGCGGCCCCTGCGCCTTGCGGTAGTTTTGCGGGCGCTGCGCATGCTGCTGTCCGCGTTCCAGCGTGACCTGCGCTCCAACGAACCGTTCCAGATATTCATATGCGGTGTCGTCGGCTCTGCGGTCGGGTTCCTGGTGGCAGTCCTGCGCCGCGGCATCGATCTGCTGCATCAATTCAGCTTCGATCTCACGGCGAGCCAGAGTCTCAGCACCGGAATTGGCGTCAGCCAGGCGCGCATACTGATCGTGCCCGTCCTTGGCGGGCTTGCACTTGGCGTCACCGCCTACGTCGTGCGCCGATTCCGGCCGGCCGAAATCGTGGATCCGATCGAGGCGAATGCGCTGCATGGCGGGCGCATGTCGATGCTCGACAGCCTGCGACTGGTGCTCGCGACCATCGTTTCGAATGCGTCGGGTGCATCCGTCGGCATGGAGGCAGGCTACAGCCAGTTCGGCGCGAGCGCGTTCTCCTCGGTGGGGCAGTACTTCAAGCTGCGCCGCGCCGATCAGCGGGTGTTCGTTACCGCCGGGGCCGCCGCCGCAATCGCTGCCGCTTTCAACGCGCCGCTCGCCGGGGCGTTCTATGGCTATGAGCTGATCCTCGGGAACTACTCGACGCGAGCGCTGGCGCCGGTCGCCGTCGCTGCGCTGGCTGCGGTTCTCACGGAACGTTCGATCATTCATCCCGAACCTCTTTTTGTGGTGGGACAGGTCTTTCACTTCAAACAGTCGGTCTATCTGCTCTTCGCGCTGCTCGGCCTTTTTGCGGCAGGATTCAGCGTGCTCTCGATGCAGGCGGTAACCTGGGCGGAGCGGGCGCTGCGGCGCCTGCCGCTGCCCCAGTGGATGCGCCCCGCGATCGGCGGCGTGCTGCTCACCACCATCGCACTCCATGCGCCGCAAGTACTCGGCAGCGGTCATGGCGCGATCCAGTTTCACTTCGATCATGACTGGGCGCTTGTTCGGCTCCTCGTGATCCTGTTCGCCAAACTGGTCGCATCGGCGATCTCCATCGGCTCGGGCTATCGCGGCGGCATGTTCAGCTCATCGCTCTTCCTGGGCTGCCTGTTCGGCGCGGTGTTCGCAGATGTGACTGCACTGGTCGTTCCGCGACTGGCCGAACAGCACGCCGCGCTCATGATGGTCGGAATGGGCTCGGTCGCGGCTGCGGTGATCGGCGCACCGCTGACGATGGTGTTCCTGGTCCTGGAGGGAACGGGTGATTTTCCCATGACCGTCGGTGTGATGGTCGGCGTCGTGATCGCGTCCACGCTGGTGCGCCTGACGTTCGGCTACTCCTTCTCCACCTGGCGCTTTCACCAGCGCGGCCTCGGCATTCGCAGTCCGCATGACGTCGGATGGCTCGCCGACCTCACGGTGGCGCGCCTCATGCGTTCCGATCCCAAGCTGATTTCGGCCGAGACGACCTTGCGCGTGGCGCGCGAGATGTTCCCGCTGGGCAGCGCCAAGCGGGTCTTCGTCGTCGAGCGGGGGAGCATGTTTGTCGGCATGCTCGACATGATCGCAATTCATGATGCCAAGAAGAACGACGCGCTCGACCGACTTACCGCTCGCGAATGCGCGGTAGCGGCGTCGGCGTTCCTCCTGCCGGGAGAGAATGTGCGGTCGGCTCTGCTTCGGTTCGAAGAGCTGCAAAGCGAAGCGCTGCCCGTGCTCGCCAGCACATCGAGCCGCGAGATTGTCGGCTACCTGACCGAGGCCTACGCGTTGCGCCGCTACAACCAGGAGCTTGAACGCCGGCGCAGCGCCGAATTGGGCGAACGCGATCTGTTCTCGATCAGCGAGCCTCCCGTCTGAATTGAAAAAGCCGGCGGCCATTCTTGACCGCCGGCTTCTCCCGTTGAACCCGTCCGTGCAGGAGGGGGGCTAATGCACAGACACAGGAGTCAGTTCGTTTTGCACCGCTGCGCCATAGGCGCTGTCATACGCGTCGGTGTAGCCGAGCACGCTGCCGTCCACGGCGTGCAGCACATACAGCTTCACGCCTGGCGGCAATGTGATGCCCGGAGGGATCAGGCCGAGGCGATGCGCTTCCTCGTCACCGGTGGGCTTGATGTACGCGATGCGGCCACCGTCAAAGGTGTGGTTATTCTTCATTTCCAGTTCGTCGTTCATGACCGTTCTCCTTCGCCCTTCCCGTTCGGCTTGCCGGAATGCGTCCGGATCGCGATCGTTCTGATGACATTTTCGGATTTTGGCCGGGCCAGCTCGATCGTGAGCAACCCGTTCTCCAGTTCAGCGCCAGTGACTTCGATACCTTCTGCCAGAACGAAGGCCCTTTGGAACTGACGTGCCGCAATTCCGCGATGCAGGAACTGCTTGTCGGCAGCTTCGGACTGTTTGCCGCGGATGACGAGCTGGCGGCCTTCGACCGTCACATTGAGCTCGTCGCGGCCGAAACCCGCCACGGCCAGCGTGATGCGCAGATTCTCTTCGCCGGGCTGTTCGATGTTGTAGGGCGGATAGCCGTCGCCCGCGCTTTTGGCGGTGCGCTCGAGCAATCGCTCCAGATGCTCGAAGCCCAGAAGAAACGGGCTGTTGAAATAGACTGTGCGGTTCATTTCAAAGCCCTCCTTCAAGCGGCTTTGGGTACTCATGGCCCCCATAAGCGAGCGGCCGGTATGCATTCGGCGACCCGGTACTGGGCGTCACCTTCTGGTAAGAATGTGGGGTGTGATCGGGCTAAATCAAGGGCTTGGCCGCCGCAAGCTGCAAGCGGGAGTTGCAAGGAATGTCAGGGCCTTTTGTCCTAATAGACGACGCGACGCCCGGGCGGGAGCGGCTGCTGCGGTTTGCTCGCCCTTTGCGCGTGATCACCGCCGCCGCGCCTAAGGAGGTTGCGTCGGCCTTCCGGACGGTGGAGGACGCGCTCGCGGCCGGCAACCATGTGGCCGGCTGGTTGTCCTATGAACTGGGCTACGCGCTCGAGCCGCGCCTGGCGCCGCTACAGCGGCCACGTTCTGGCATCCCGTTACTCTGGTTCGGCGTGTTCGAGGCTCCCGAAGCGGTCGGTCGCGCGGAACTCGAAGCGCGGGGCAGGGCCTATGCCGGTCCGCTACGGCACGAATGGAACCAGCAGGACTACGCGAGGCGCTTTTCGTGCGTCCATGACTACATCGAGGCCGGCGACATCTATCAGGCCAATCTCAGTTTTCGTTCTCGCTTTGCCTTCGCCGGCGATCCGCTCGCTTTGTATCTCAAGCTGCGCGACCGCGCCTCTGCTGCACATGGCGCCTTCATCGATGACGGCACGCGTCAGATTCTCAGCCTCTCGCCCGAACTGTTTTTCGAGATTTCTGCGGACGGAAAAATCACTGCTCGACCGATGAAGGGCACGGCGGCGCGCGGAACCGACGGGTTGTCGGATGCGCGGGCGAAGGCAGCGCTCGCCAACTCTGCAAAGGATCGCGCGGAAAATCTGATGATCGTCGACCTGCTGCGCAACGATGTCGGCCGGCTGGCGCTGATCGGCAGTGTTTCGGCGCCGGAGCTGTTTTCCGTCGAGACATATCCGACGCTGCACACAATGGTATCCACGGTCACGGCGCAGCTAAAGCCTGTGACGCGCGCGGAGGCCATCGTGAAAGCGCTCTTTCCCTGCGGATCGGTCACCGGCGCGCCGAAGATCCGCGCGATGGAAATCATCCGCGAGCTCGAGGAGAGTGCGCGTGGCGTCTATTGCGGCGCCATCGGATTTTTTGCTCCCGACGGTTCGGCCAATTTCAATGTTGCCATTCGGACGCTCACAATCGACGGCGACAGCGGCCAGCTCGGCATCGGCGGCGCCGTGGTGCAGGATTCAACCTCGGCGTCCGAATATGCGGAATGTTTGCTCAAGGCGCGCTACTTCGAAAATGTCCGCACGCCGATCGGATTGATCGAAACGCTGCGCTTCGAGAACGGCGTTGTCCGCCTGGAGAGGCATCTGGATCGGATGCAACGCTCGGCAAAGGCGTTGGGGCTGCCGTTTGATCGTGCGCGTGCGCAACGGACGCTCGAGACTGGCGTGGCAGGGGCGCGCGACGTTTTGCGAGTGCGATTGACGCTCGCCGAGGATGGCAACTTCAACTGTACGACGGGCCCGATCGGAGCTGCGCCGCCGCACTGGAGCTATGCGATCTCGCCGCATCACGTGAACAGCGCGGACCAGTTGTTGCGCCACAAAGCCGACTGGCGCTCCTTCTACGATGACGAACAAGCAAGGCTCGCCAAGCTTACCGGCTGCGACGAAGTGATTTTTCTCAATGAGCGTGGCGAAGTCGCGGAAGCGAGCCGCACCAACATCTTTGTCCGCAGAGGATCGGGTCTTGTCACGCCGCCGCTGTCGGCCGGCGTTCTCGACGGCGTGCTGCGCAGCGAATTGATGGAGCAGGGGACGTGCGTCGAAGCCACGCTCATGCCCGCAGATCTCATCGGCGAAGTGTTTCTTGGAAACTCCCTGCGCGGCCTAATTCCTGCGGCGCCATCGCAAGCGTCCGCTCTCTCGCGCGGCGCCTGAGGGACGCTAGAGCGCTGCGAGCGTGCAAAGTTGCGCCAGCGATTCCGGCAGGACCCAGCCGTTCACTTCCGCCAGACGACCTTCGCGTATGTCCGCGTCGCTCACTTCGGCAAGATTGCGCTGTTCGAAGCGCTGGCGCAGTTCGCGCGCGACCGCCTTCGCGTTGAATCCCGGTTCGGCGATCCGGACCGCAGCGCCGACGCGGGCAGCCTCTTCACGGTCGACAAGCTGCGCGAGGAGATCGTCATAGGGCGTCGGCGCATAGCGGTGGCCGAACAACTTTGGCAAAGTCAGCCCCAGCGCGACCGCAAACAGCGTTGCAGCAACGCCACCGCCGGCCACGACCGTTCGACGTGAGATGCGAGACTCGTTCATCGCATCACACGCTTCAGATGATCGGCAAGGCGCAACGTCATCGCGACAAGGTTCATTGTCGGGTTCGAGGCGCTGTAGGTCGGAAACACGCCGCTTCCCGCGACGTAGAGATTCGAAATCCCATGCACGCGCGTATTCGCGTCAACGACGCCCTGCTTGGGGTCACGGTGCATCCTGGTCGTGCCCAGGTGATGATCGCCCCAGTCGAGCGCCGAAACCCACTCCGCCCGCGTCTTGTAGTTGAGCCGGATCATGCCGGTGCGCGCCGCCAGCAACTGCCGGCCGAGCTCCTTCATTGTGAGCCGGTACCGCGCGAAATCGTCGTCCGAGACGTGGTTGCTCAATTTCAGCCGCGGCATTCCCAGCGAGTCATGCTCACCGGTCAGCGTCAGTCTGCGCTCCGGATCGGGCTGCAGCTCGAGGCCGCAGCCGATCGAGAAGGCTTTTGCGTTTGTGGCGTCAACACCCAGCGCCAGAGCCGTCGATACAATGGCGGCCTTGCCCAGATCGTCCAGCTCAACCGGGTTTTCGACCGTCGTGAGCGAACCCAATACATGGGAGCTGCGCTTGAAATCGTCACGCGGCGCAAAGGCGGGACGCAGAATGGCGCCGTTCAGGTTGTAGGCGCTGAAGTAATAGCCTGCGATGTCTCCGGCGAAGCTCACCAGAGTAGCCGTATCGCGCGGAATCGGGTGATCGGCGAAGAACCGCCCGACCAGATCATTCGCGTTTCCGACGCCTGTAGCAGCCACGTCGCGCGAAGCGAGCATGAGGCGCGCGTTCTCGATCGCGCCCAGCGCCAGAACGGTCGTCTTCGGCTTCACCGAGAATTTGCGCCCGTTGAGTGTGGCGATGTCGAAGCTGTCGAGGCTCGCGGCATCGTGGGACAGGCGCAAATTCGTTGCGTTGGCGTGCAGAAAAAGCTTGAGATTTGCGATGCGCCTCAGATCGTCGGCATAGCGGTCGCCAAAATGCGTCGGCAGGACGCTGTTGCGTGTCTTGCTGAACTGGAACCAGCTTGTGTAGACGCCGCCGTCGCCGAGCGCGAGGAGCGGTGCAACCTCCGACATTGGCGTGTTCGATTTGTCGTAGCTCCAGGGTCCGGCTTCGACGAGATCCTGCGCACGCTTGAAGTAGGGTTCCAGTTCGTCGATTCCGAACGGCCAGCCCGAATAAGGCACCCATGCGCGTTGTTCGAAATCGATCGGATCGAGAGGCCGGCACCATCCGCCCCAGTGATTGCTGCCACCGCCGAGATAGCGCATGCGCGACGCGTCCAGCGGCAAGTAGGAAACGCCCGAAACTTTTCCAGCGTAAAGAGCCTGCGTCTTGGCGTCGAAATCCATGCCGCCGCTTTCGAACAGCATGACCTTGAGCGGCGTGTGCGCGAGGGCGAGGGCAAGCGTGATCCCCGCGGGGCCGCCGCCGATGATGGCAAGATCAGGTTGCAGGACCGTGCCCGACGGGATCGTCCGGGCGTCAATAAATGCGCTCAAATCCAGATTTCCGTGTGCCCGTCAGATCTGGCGGACACGGTATAGGTCAGGCTGGATCGTGTCTTGTCGCAATTGTCGCCGGATCGCAAGGCGTCGCGAAACTGTTGTCGACATTCGACCGGCGTCCCGCACGCAACTCCGTCGTCGCGCAAGCGTGTTCACCCAAGCTCTTGCTTCTGTTGGCTATTGCCTCGATCATTCTGCGGCAGGTTTTGCGACAGAGTGAGAGGCGAAATGCGCGCGATTCTGGCGTTGGCGATGGTGGTCGGCCTGGCAGGTTGCACCGATTCAGACTGGGCGCAGGTCGCAACCTATGTTCGCGCCCAGGGTACCTTCGGCGGAGACGCCGCTGTGGGACCATCGGCGCCGGTGGCACCGCCCAACGCGCGATGTCAGGAGGTCGCGTCGAACAGGTCGGCCGACGTTGCCGAACAAGGATTTGACGGCGACACGAGCAAAGCCGTCTACGACCGTGCCTATGCCGATTGCGTGGCCTGGGCCGCGCGCGGATCGAACGTCGTGGCGAAGTAACCGCTCCAGTCGCTTGGCAACGAATGAACGGCCGCAGCCCGATTTTAGACATTCCGGCTTGAGCGACGGGTTCGTTCCGACTGCAGCTTGTCTTTGCTCGCCTGACGGCGAGCTTCGCCGTGGTAGCCTCAGCTCCCACGTCGCGACATTTTGCGCGTTGTATCCATGACTGAGTTGAGTTGCGGCCTACCGATCCGCTGCTCCCGCGAAGCGGAAGCTGGTGGAGCCAAGCGGGATCGAACCGCTGACCTCCTGCATGCCATATAGGGGGATTGAATTTCCGGGGTTTTCCGCTACTTTCCAACAGTGTCGGAAATCCTGATTTACCTTGCTTAGATCAAATCAGGCCTTTCCGTGAGTTTCCAGGGTTTGCAGATTTCCTGCTTACCGGCTGCTTACCGAGACAAAATACGTGGCGAGCAAGCGCATTACAAAACGGGCTGTAGACGCCCTCCGGTGCCCTCCAGGGCGCGACCGTGTGTTCCTCTGGGATGATGACCTTTCGGGCTTCGGCGTGGCTGCGCTGCCCTCAGGCAAGAAGGTCTATGTCGCACAGTACCGTCAGGCAGGGCGCTCGCGGCGCATCAAACTTGGTGAGCACGGCCGACTCACACCGGATGAGGCGCGTTCGGCTGCCAAGATTGTGTTGGGTGTTGCCGAGGGCGGCAAAGACCCCATCGAGGAACGTCGCCAAGCGCGTCAGGTCCGTAGCTTCAAGGAAGTGGCGGACGACTATCTGCGCATCCATGTGAAGGCGAAGCGCAAGGAGCGGACGCACGATGAATACGAGCGACTCCTGAAGCTGCACATTCTCCCCGCCATCGGCTCCAAGGCTGTCACGGGCGTCACGAAACAGGACGCGGCCCGCCTGCACGCCAAGCTCGAAGACCGCCCTAGCGCAGCCAATCGCTGCCTGGCCCTGATTGACTCAATTTGGAATTGGGCCGTCCGGAAGGGCGAAATCGGACCCATCCCGAGCCCTACCAAAGGGCTGGACCGCAATCCAGAGGAGAACAGAGAGCGCTATCTGACCCCTGATGAGCTGCACCGCCTTGGTGCAGCGCTTCGTCTGGCCGAGACAACTGGCGTGCCGTGGGTGGTGAATGAGAACGGCCCAAAGGCCAAGCATCTCCCAAAAACGAAGCGCAGTCAGGTGATCGATCCGCACGCCGTGGCAGCGATCAGGTTGCTCATGCTGACGGGCGCGCGCCTCCGTGAAATCCTCGAAGCTCGCTGGGACTACATCGACTGGGACCGGGGTCTGATGTTTCTCCCGGATTCCAAGACGGGTCGAAAGACGCTCTACCTTTCAGACGCCGCGCTTGCAGTCCTTCAGGCGATTCCCAAGGTCGGCGGCAATCCCCACATCATCCCGGGTGGAAAAAAGGGGGCTCCGCGCTCCGATCTCAAACGTCCGTGGACCGCAATTGCTCGCGCCGCAGGTCTCGTGGAGGAGTGCGATCAACGCCCGCCCGTGCGGTTGCACGATCTGCGGCACACGTTCGCCTCGCTCGGCGTCGGTTCCTCGCTGGGTCTACCGTTGGTGGGCAAGCTGCTCGGGCATACTCAGGCTCGCACTACTCAGCGTTACGCCCATCTCGATGCCGATCCACTGCACCGCGCGGCGAACATTATCGGCGTTCAGATCGCGTCCGCCCTCGCTGGCGATGACAGTCAGATCGCGCCTGCCCAGCTCAACCACGATGTTTCACCCAAGCAACTAACTGGGAGAGATCAAGGAAAAGGTGGACCGTTTTGATGCGACGAAAGACCGACAAAAAACACCCATTAAAGGCCCGGGGGGCTCGCGAGAAGAACCTCGCGGGTTCTGCCTGGCATGACGCAGCGATCCGATACTACCTCCTTCTGGAAAAGATCGAGCACAGGGGCGCAGGCCGCTACAGGATGGTCACACAGCTTCTTGATCTAGTCGACGGGGTGAAGATCAAGGGTAACCCGATTACCCAGAAGACCGTTACAAGGACCCTGAAAAGTCTGAAACCGAAAGTGGAGAAATGGCGGACGCTATATCAAAACGCTCCGTCGCACGTATTGCTCGACTCTGAACTCGACGCCGTGCCGTCATACTCGGATATCCTAATCGCTGCCCGCGAGTTGAGTGCTACGCCTCCCGACGCAGGCCAAAGAACGCGCGGGTATCTCAAGATTGTTGATATCGCTTCGAACCGCCTTCGGTCTATCTTGAGCGAGGCTGAGCTTGAGTGGTCCAAGTGGGCTGCGGTTTCAAACGCCGCTGGCGTTGAGGTTGGGGCGTTCCCGTCTGCCGAAATCGTGGCCAAGGCTTTTCCCGATCTCAAAGTCGAGAGGGCCTGATCGCGCGCTGCATTTTTTGGGTGATTTCGCAGTTTATGCGCTCTCACTCTGGTCCCGTTTCGAGAGTGCTTTACATCAGGTGTCGCCAACAGCGCTGGGCGTTTCCCAACGTGGCATACGGAGCGACACTGAATGACTAACTCTCAACGCCTCACGGTAGGCGACGCAGCGGTCTACACGGGCCTGGCTGCATCGACCCTTAACAAGCTTCGCCTAACTGGCGGTGGCCCTCCATTCCTAAAACTGACAGCACGCCGGGTCGCCTACGACGTTCGGGACCTGGACTCATGGATGTCGTCGAAGCGGCGCTGCTCTACGTCCGACAGCGGCCACGGTTCCCATCTGGAAAGGGCGTAATCAATCCAAAAAAGAAAAAAGGGCTCGGAAGCGGTTGCACGCTTCAAAGCCCGGATTTGTCTCGACCACCAACCACGGAGTTTAAGACTTGAACGATCTAAAGCATCACGGTTTGCGTTTCAATGACCGCTTGCGGTTTTGTGATTACCACTGTTCGGAATGCCGCGAACGGGAGCTTGCACCTGTGCGCATGCGTTCACTGCTCCAAACACTCGCGGCAACCGCCAATCGGACAACGCGACCCAACGATGGAGACACCCATTGATCGGATCGGATGTTGAAGCGACGATTGACGAGGCGGTTGCGCGCGACGCGCAACAGACCGCACTCGCAGAACAGGAGCAATGGATACTTGGATTCCAGTTGCGGGGTGGTGCTTCGGCGATCGACGTCGCCTCGAATGAATTGCGTAGCGAAGCCAAGTTCTTTCTACCGCCGCACAATCGAATCCAGTCAGCAATACTTCGCGCCTACGACGCGGGCGAGGCCATCTCTGCTGCCGTGATTGCAGCGGAACTGGCCGAGTATGCGCCTCTGATCAAGATTGGCGGTATTGGGTATTGCTCGAAGCCGATACTGCCTGAAGGCATGTTCTTGAAATTGGTCGAAATGAGCGGAAGAACATAAAAGGAACCGCTCGGTGGCACTGTGAGGGGTGCCATTGCCATGGTGCACTCAACGAGAACTTTAGCGTCAGTGGCGGGTTGCGCGGGTGCTTCGTGATGCACCGGAGCTTGGTTCGCCCAGCCTCGAAAATAGGCGACAGCCCCTATCCCGAAACCGATAATGCAAACGCCCATTAGCAGCTGCGGCCACATTTGCTTAAGTCTATTCCCCAACGATTGCGGAGTGCCGAACTCGAAATGTCCCCGCTCGACGTGCGCGTCAAATATTAGTGCTAGAAAACCAACGAACATAGTCAGTGCGCCGATCCATCTTTGGTCCGGCCAAATACCCAAAGCGCCAGCACCCACTATGGCGAGGCCATTGAAGAAAGAGCCGGAACCAAATGTGAGGCGCATTCGTGTATGCCTCTTTCAAAGCCGCTAGTCGGAGAGCCCGTGAGCTTCGGGCAAATTCACTGAAACGAAATCTCAATTGACCTATAGGACACTGATGCCTATATAACTGCATAACCCACCTGCAGCTTGCTGCAGGCTCAGAGGCCGTGAAGGGCTAACGTCCTGAGCGGCCTTTGCTTTTTTGAGCATCGCGCGATGCGAACGATCGTCTATATCGACGGGTTCAACCTCTATTATCGGATGTTGAAATCCAACCCACAATCGAAATGGCTGAACCCGCTGGCGCTCGCGCAGGCCGTTTTGGACCCGCAGCATCAGGTGATCCGTGTGAATTATTACACCGCACGCGTTTCATCGCGTGCACATGATCCGAACGCCCCCGCAAGACAGGCAATCTATCTAAGGGCGCTGGGCACGGTTCCCGAAATTGCGATCCACGAGGGTAACTTTCTGGCCTCGGAAACATGGATGCCGCTCGCCACGCCTCCTGACGCAAGACCGCTTGGCTACGTTTGGACACAACCACTCCCGGCAGTTGTGAGAGTGACAAAATCTGAGGAAAAGGGAAGCGATGTAAACTTGGGAGCGCACCTAGTTCGCGATGCCTTCACAGGTGCATTTGATGTGGCCGTAGTGGTAACGAACGACTCTGACCTCGTCGAACCGATCAGAATCGCGACTCAAGAGGCGGGTCGGCGCGTAGGGCTTCTAAAGCCAGTAAAATTCGCCACTAAGAGCCTTACTGACGTTTCGTCGTTCCATCTCCACATTCGGCCAGGTCACCTCGCGAAGGCGCAGTTCCCTAACCCGTTGATAGCTGCTGACGGAACACAGATTCTAAAACCCAATTCCTGGATCTGATTCACTTGATTCGCTACGAGCGGTCACGGAGCACATTTGTCCGCATCTTCGCGCCGTAAACCTTTAGGTCCCCCACCTCTCGCGGCCAGCACAGCGACGCGACATCGTTCCACTCGTCAGCTGGTGTCATCGGACCGAGGCTGACAAGCACAATGAGGTTGCGGAGACGATGGTTGATTTCGTATGCGCCCCCACACGGGCGCTTTTGTTGACGCCTGTCGGAGACCAGAGACGTCACAAATCGACGTCCAGGAGCGACCCGTCATGGTTTTTGAGGCCATCGAAAGGGGGCGTCCGGGCGTTGCGGTCTGTCGTCTTTCGAAGAACCTGTAGTTGTGCTATCGAGTTTTGGTGGCGGGGATTCCAATGTCGAAGCGCAAGTTCAACAATGGGCTGAGCAAAGCGAGATGGCTTTGCGCCATCGCTTTTGTCCTGGGCACGCTCTCTCCCGCCTTTGGCGGCTCGATTTCTGGGACCGGCACCCTGACGCTGAGTGGCGCGAATACCTTTAGCGGTCCCGCTGTCGTGGGCGGCACGTACACGGGGCAGCTCACTGGCACCGGCACTTCAAGCGCGCCTGCCGCACCTGCCGCGTCGGCACCAGCTTATGTTGGCAGCTTTCTCTCGCCGCGACCTGTTTTGACCATCGCGCAGCCGAGCACACCTTCGCCCGAAAATCGCGGTCCCGATGCAAAGTGGGGCGATCCGATCAACGCCGATCTGTTCGAAGCAGATGGTGTGCACGCCAAGCTCGACTACTACGCGGGCTCGGGCAACGGTGGCACCGAGACGGGCGTTGGCATCACCTTCTCAATCAAGAACTGATTGCCTAGTCACGACAGGCGGTCCCAAAACTACCTGTCACTGTGTTTGAGGACGTTCGAGAGCCAGCCTAGGATTGATAGCCACTGAAGAGAGGGCGATATGGGCTTACAGATCTTGCCCGCAGTCATTGTGCTCGTGTTGTTGATGGCGGGTTGGTGGCTGATGACCTCACCGGCTATGCCGTACTCCGAATAAAGGTTCGGATTTCCTGAGAGGGCGAAAGTGAGGAGGTAGGTTTGACCCGCCTCGGTGCTGATCGTCTGTGAGACGCCTCCAGCGCCTCGATTGCCGTTCAGATCGAGACTGTGAGTGCCCTCGGCTGCCTGCCAGAAGCCATTATCCCAATCGATGTTGCTTTGGACGATTGACCAATCGGGCAGGGCGGGTGAGCCGACATCCAACGTCCAAAAGCCGCCCGACGGGGCATCGCCCAGGACTGCGTACTCTTCAAAGCTTCCGTTAGAGATCAGATTGAGCGCTGTGGCTTGTACGGGCGACGAAGTGGCTACAGCAAGTACTAGCGCCAGACCGCCCAATAGCCCTGCCTTGGTCAAGATCGCCCCCGCGCTGAGTCCAAGGCATGACGGTACCAGCGGCGCGGGACGGCCGGGCACGCAAGTTGGGCTCGAAATTGCGTCTGCCGCTTACCGACCGCTTACCGGTGATATTTTTTGAGGGCTATCTGATCTGCGTCAAAACGCGCAAGTCATTGATTATTAAAGATAAAAACTGGTGGAGCCAAGCGGGATCGAACCGCTGACCTCCTGCATGCCATGCAGGCGCTCTCCCAGCTGAGCTATGGCCCCTGATGCCAGACCCGGCGATGGGACGCCGGGCAATTGTGCGAACGTCTAGCGCTCGTCCTTTTCGATGTCGGCGTCGATGATGCCGCTGACATCGTCATTCTCGTCTTCGTCGTCTTCGAGAAGCGAGTCGTCTTCTTCTTCGTCGTCATCCTCGACAACGATATCGTCGATATCGTCCTCGTCGACGATCTTCATGCCGGCGCCTTCGGTCTCGGTCTCCTCGACGACTTCCTCTTCCTCGTCTTCGCCAGTGGCGGCGACGATCAGCGGAGCCTCGTCAGGAACGGCCTCGACGATTTCCTCGGCGTCCTCGCTCTCCTCGTCCTCGTTCTCCGCATCCTCGTCATCCGCATCGGCGGCGACGGGCTGCGCGGCGGCGGGCTCGGGCTGGCGCGGACGGCGCTGCTTGTACAGCGCCTCCGGCTCGAACGAGAACGAGCACTTTGGGCACTCGATGGGGCGCTTCTGCAGGTCGTAAAAGCGCGACCCGCAGCTGGGGCACACGCGTTTCAGTCCTAGATCTGCCTTGACCAAGCTCTTGCTTCCCATAAAGAAAGGGTTGTGTTGGAAGGCGGGTCGTTTGCCACTTCTTCAACGGCCTGTCAAAGAGACTTTTGGACTTGAAAATGAGCGGTTCCGACACAACCAGACCCCTGAAATCGCGCCGGTCGGGCCCGCTGCGCGGAACGGCCGCTATTCCGGGAGACAAATCCATCTCCCACCGTGCGCTGATCCTGGGGGCGCTGACGGTCGGCGAAACGCGCATTACCGGCCTTTTGGAAGCCGGAGACGTCCTGAACACGGCCGAGGCGATGCGTGGTTTTGGCGCCCAGGTCACCCGCCGCGGTGCAGGTGAGTGGACCGTCTGCGGGACGGGCGTCGGCGGCTGGTCCGAGCCGGACGACGTGCTCGATTTCGGCAATTCGGGCACCGGCTCGCGTCTTGTCATGGGTGCGATGGCGACGACGCCGATCACGGCGGTGTTCACCGGCGACGAGTCGCTGCGCTCCCGGCCCATGGCCAGGGTGCTCGATCCCTTGCGCCTTTTTGGCGCGACTTATACCTCGCGCGCACGCGGTCTGATGCCGGTGACGCTGACGGGCGCCGAGCAGGCGATCTGCGTCGACCACAAGGTCGCCGTCGCTTCGGCACAGGTGAAGTCGGCGATGCTGCTGGCCGCGCTGGGGGCGCCTGGCCGCTCGCGCATCGTGCAGGACGAGCTGACGCGCGATCACACCGAAAAGATGCTGGCCGCGTTCGGCGCCGACATATCCGTCGAAGCGCTCGACAAGGGCGAGGCGATCCACGTCATGGGCGAAGTTGAACTTCGCCCCTGCGCTGTCGATGTGCCGCGCGATCCTTCGTCGGCGGCGTTCGCGCTGGTCGCCGCGCTGATCGTGCCCGGTTCTGAGATACGCATTCCTTCGATCCTGCTCAATCCGCGGCGCGCCGGATTGATCCAGACGTTGATCGAAATGGGCGCGCATATCGTGATCGAGAACGAGCGCGAAAGCGGCGGCGAGAAAATCGGCGATCTTGCGGTGCGCTCTTCTGCGCTCAAGGGCATTGAAGTTCCGCCCGAACGCGCGCCTTCGATGATCGACGAATATCCCATTCTCGCCGTGGCCGCCTCGTTCGCGGAGGGCCGCACGGTGATGCGCGGTCTTGAAGAACTGCGCGTGAAGGAAAGCGACCGGCTCGCAGCGATTGCAGCCGGCCTGAAAGCCAACGGTCTGGCCACATCGGAAACGCATGACTCGCTGGCCATCGAGGGCCGGGGCCTCGACGGCGTAGCGGGCGGTGCACGCGTCACCACGCATATGGATCACCGCATCGCCATGTCGTTTCTGGCGATGGGCCTTGCGTCCAGAGATGCGGTGTCGGTGGACGACATCTCGATGATCGCAACCAGCTTTCCGGAGTTCGAAAAGCTGATGCGCGACCTCGGCGCGGATTTTCAGGCGGTGAACGCGTGAGCATCGTCATCGCAGTCGACGGCACCGCCGCGTCCGGCAAGGGGACGTTGGCCAAGAAACTCGCTCGGCACTTCAACTTCGCGCACATGGACTCCGGTGCGCTCTATCGCCTGACGGCGCTCGCGGTGCTCGACCAGCATGGCGACCCGTCGAATGAAGCGGATGCGGTCAAAGGCGCCGGCACGATCGATCTCGCGCGCGCCGGCGATCTAGAGATCCGCAGCGACATTGTCGGCAAGGCTGCCTCGCAGGTTGCCGCGATCCCCGCCGTGCGTCAGGCGCTGTTCGATTTCCAGAAGTCCTTCCTGGCCAATCCGCCGGGCCACAGTCTTGGCGCGGTGATGGATGGGCGCGACATCGGAACGGTCATCGCGCCGGATGCGACCGCCAAGCTCTTCGTCGATGCCGCGCCCGAGGTCCGGGCGCACCGCCGCTGGCTGGAACTTAAGGGCCTCGGGATCGACCGGAAGGAGGCCGAATTGCTGGCCGAAATCGTCGCCCGCGACCATGCCGACCGCACCCGGGCCGTCTCCCCGCTGAAACAGGCCCCTGACGCCAGCTTGCTCGATACCAGCACATTAGGTATAGACGCCGCGTTCGCGGCTGCCCTCGCCTTGGTCCAACCCAAGGTCGACGGCGCGCTCAAGGCACGCCACAGGGGTTAGGAGACCCGGCGGCCTCACCGAGCCACCGCAAACTTGACCGAAAACCAAACCGCCCGCGCGGAGTCGCATCCGTTCGGGAAGTCCATCGGCGAAAGCCGATCGGCATGAACGACCGAATTGGAAATAACTGAATGGCTCGCCACGCGACCGCAACCAAGATCCACGAACACGCAAACGCAATTTCTTCTCCGAGCCGCGACGACTTCGCCGCCATGCTCGAAGCCAGCTTCGTCACCCAGTCGCCGCAGGAAGGCAACGTCATCACCGGCACCGTCGTCGCCATCGAAAACGACTTTGTCGTGGTCGATGTCGGCCTGAAGACCGAAGGCCGCGTCTCCCTCAAAGAATTCTCCATGCCAGGCGTGCCGCCGACCATCGCCATCGGCGACAAGGTCGAGGTCTATCTTGAGCGCGTCGAGAACGCGCTCGGCGAAGCCGTACTGTCGCGCGACAAGGCCCGCCGCGAAGAAAGCTGGATCAAGCTCGAGCGCGCGTTCAACGAACAGACCCGCGTCACCGGCGTGATCTTCGGCCGCGTCAAGGGCGGCTTCACCGTCGATCTCGACGGCGCCGTTGCGTTCCTGCCCGGTTCGCAGGTCGATGTGCGCCCGATGCGCGATGTCGGTCCGCTGATGAACCAGCCGCAGCCGTTCCAGATCCTGAAAATGGATCGCCGCCGCGGCAACATCGTCGTGTCGCGCCGCGCCGTGCTCGAAGAGCGCCGCGCGGAGGAACGCACCAGCCTCGTCGCCTCGCTGCAGGAAAAGCAGGTCGTCGAAGGCGTGGTCAAGAACATCACGGACTACGGCGCGTTCGTCGATCTCGGCGGCGTGGACGGACTGCTCCATGTGACCGACATCGCCTGGCGCCGCGTCAGCCATCCGACGGAAGTCCTGTCGGTCGGCCAGACGGTCACGGTGCAGATCATCAAGATCAACCATGAGACGCAGCGCATCAGCCTCGGCATGAAGCAATTGCAGACCGACCCGTGGGAAGGTGTCAGCGTCAAATACCCCGTCGGCGCCAAGTTCACCGGCAAGGTCACGAACGTCACGGACTACGGCGCCTTCGTGGAGCTGGAGCCGGGCGTCGAAGGTCTGGTGCACGTCTCGGAAATGTCGTGGGTCAAGAAGAACGTCGCCCCGTCCAAGATCGTGGTGCCGGGAACCGAAGTCGAAGTGCAGGTGCTGGAAGTCGATTCCAACAAGCGCCGCATCTCGCTCGGCCTCAAGCAGACACAGGACAATCCTTGGGAAGCCTTCATGCGCGACCACCCGGTCGGCTCGACCATCGAAGGCGAGATCAAGTCGATCACCGAGTTCGGCCTGTTCATCGGTCTCGACAGCGAGATCGACGGCATGGTCCATCTCTCCGACCTGAGCTGGTCGAAGTCCGGCGACGAAGCCGTCAAGGACTATGAGAAGGGCCAGATCGTGTCGGCCAAGGTGCTCGACGTCGATGCGGAAAAGGAACGCGTCAGCCTCGGCATCAAGCAACTCGGCGATGATCCGATCGAGAAGGCCGGTCCGGCCGGCGCCGCCCTGAAGAAGAACCAGGTCGTCACCGTCACGGTCACCGAAGTCAATGACGGCGGCATCGAGGTTCAGCTCGCGGACGGCATCAAGGCCTTCATCCGCCGCTCCGACCTCGCACGCGACCGCAACGACCAGCGCCCGGAACGTTTCCAGGTCGGAAACAAGGTCGATGCGCTCGTCACCCAGGTCGACAAGTCGAGCCGCAAGATCTCGGTTTCGATCAAGGCGCGCGAAATCGCCGAAGAGAAGGAAGCCGTCGCACAATATGGCTCATCCGACTCGGGCGCCTCGCTGGGCGACATTCTCGGCGCGGCGCTGAAGAAGCGCGGCGGCAAGAAGGGCGACGAGGAGTAGTTCTCTCTTCCCTGATCCAACGAAAAGGCGCGTAGCGATACGCGCCTTTTTCTTTTTGCCCCCTCTGCTGTCAAACTGCTGACATCAGGCTGTCAGCAGGCTTCGGCTAATCTCCCTGTCCATGATGGAGAGGGACGTGAAGTACTCGTCGGTTGTTATCGGTTTTCTGTTCGCCGCGACCCTGATTGCCGGCGGATGGCTGGGCTAGGAAAGGACCTCGAATGGCGCATGTTCCGTCGAACTTGCAGAAAATCATCGAAGGCGCCGCGTCGCCGGAACTCGAGCTCGAATTCCGGCCGATGTTTGGCGGAATCAGCGTCTATTCCGGCGGTCGAGTATTCTGCACCTTGTCCGATGTCGGCCTCGCGCTCAAACTTGCAGGCAACGATCATGCAGCGCTGCTGAAATTGAAGGGCGCCAAGCCGCTGCAGTACGAGCCTTCGTCGCCACCGAGCAAAACCTTTGTCGTCGTGCCGGTCGGGATGCTGAAGGATCGCAAAGCGCTCGGCGCATGGCTCGCGCGTTCGGCAGAAGCGGCGCGCGCGGCGCCGGCGAATAAAGTCAAAAAGAAGAAGTCGAAGACCGCCCGCTAGGCGATGGTCGGAGAACTGTCCCACACACCGTTGCGCGGCACATAAACGCTCGCCGTCATGACATGGTCCACGGCGGCATCGGTCTGGCCAAGTGGCAGGAACATCGTCTCGATCCAGACAAAGCGAGCATTGCCCACGTCGCGGCCGATGGCGCCGCGGTAGGCGATCGGAATGCGCTTGCGCACGACGATGTCGACCGAGCGCTTGAGCACACTGCCAAATGCCGGGGCGAAGGTCATCACTTCACTCAGGAGCTTGCCCTGGTGGCGCGTGCCATACGCCTGAATGTGGGCCTCACCGATGATGCGAAACTCGTAGTCGCCATCGAGGACGCTGAGCAGGCTCACATTTTTGATGTGGCGGCCCATGGGCGACGGCAGAACGTCTGTGCGCGAAGGCATCACGCGTCCCGCCTTGTGCTTCATCCAGACTGCATAGATCTCGAGCAGCTCACGCGCTTCAAGTTCGGCTGGCGCGATCGCAGCGACCGACGACTTGTCGGGCGTCCGCTTCAATTCGCTCTGCGACGAAGGAATACTCATGCGCGGTCTGACTCTTTCCCCAGCGTCGAGAATGCGCTCAAGGCGTAATCGAAACGTTACCGCGAACCCGCGATTGGTCCGAATGCCGGACAGGCCGATGCTAACGTGACGGAACCCAGATACTTCGAAACCAAAGCTTTACCGTGAATTTACGAACGCTCACTACGCTGGTGAAAGCCGGGAGCAGAGCACAGTGTCACAAATCGCGCGTGCGCGAAAAGTTCAAATTGGTACGCACGCAGACGAAGCGTGCGGTCAGGATCCTATCCTGAAGTTTTTCGTCGATCTGTGGATGCACAAGCGCGGTTCCCGGAGCATGCCTTCACGCGCGGATTTTCGTCCAACGGACATGCGCACCCATATCGGTTCGATCGTCATTGCCGAAGCTTTGCCGGACAACAGCGATTTCCGCTTCAAGCTGATCGGGACCGAAGTCGCCAGATACTTCCTGGCTGACGGAACCGGAAAGACCACCCGCGAAGCCTATGCCAAGCTGGACGATCAGTTCGGCGCGTGTGTGCTGAAGAATTACCGCGATGCCGCTGCCGGGCGCGTGCCGCTGCACACGCGGCTGGACGGTATTCGCTGGTCGAACGGTTTTGTCTTCGACATGAAGGCTGTCTACCTGCCGCTTTCCGAGGACGGCTTGACCGCATCCAGCGTCCTCACGGCCTTTTCGTACGCGTTTGGAAAACGTGCAGGTGACGGCAACGAACCGAAATTGCACACCGTCTGACTCTGCAGCTTCAGATTGCGCAACGCTCATGCGAAGCGGTGTAAGCTTATGATAAGGCAGAGTTTCTGCCGTCCGGATCAGTATCCTTAACCGCTCTTTATCAATGGCACACGTAGAGTGACCAGGACTGTTCCAGTGCGTGAGTCATGCCAAGCGATATGACGATCAAGAGCGACGAGACGATGCGGCGTGTTTCCCCGCTGTATCTTGTCGCGCTCGCAGCGATGATTTTCGCGTCCGACTGGGGCTGCGTCATGCTCACGGCGCACACCGGACGCGTGGCGGCGATCTGGTTCGCGAACGCCATTCTTGTCGCAAGCCTTCTGAAGCACCCGCGCCGCGACTGGCCGGAGATGATCGGCGTGGCGCTGTTGGCCTATTTCAGCGCCGACATGCTCGCGCATGATCGGGCGATCATCGGGCTTGGTCTTTCGCTCGGGAATATCACCGAAGTGCTGATTGTCGCCATACCGCTGCGCTGGCTCGGCTTCGACCGCGTGTTCAGCCGTACCGAAGTACTGCTTTTCTTCTACGCACTCGTCATCGGTGTCGCTGCGATCGCTTCTTCGCTTATTGCGGGCGCGACGCTCCACTATGTGGACGGTGAAAATTTTGCCGACATTGCGCATAGCTGGTACGGAGCCGACGCGCTTGGCCTCTGCCTGCTCGTTCCGTTCTTCATGTGCGTAAAGATTTCCGCCCTGAAGGCCTTGTTCGATCGCGAGCAATTGGCTGGGACGGTCGCTCTGCTCGGCTGTGTCGTCGGCGTGATCGTGATCTGCATTCTTCTTCCGAGATACTCGCCGGCGTTCCTGTTTTTCCCGGTCCTGGTGCTTCTGACTTTCAAGCGCGGGTTTGCTGGCGGCGCTGTCGGGCTCGCCGTTGCTGCCGCCGCATCTTTCACGCTGGTATTCCTGCACCGCACCTCGTCCTACGTTGCGCCGCATCCGCTCGCAGTCCAGGTTTCCATCGTTCAGTTCTACTATTCCGTCGTGGGCTTCACGATCATCATGGCGGGCTCCGCGCTTGACGATCGTCAGAAGCTGGAGCGCTGGCTCGCAACCGTCGTCAAGCGTGCGGAGGCTTCGCGCGAGGAAGCCGTCGTGGCCAAGGAAGTGGCCGAAAGGGCCAGCAAGGCAAAATCGAAGTTCCTCGCAAACATGAGCCATGAGCTGCGTACGCCGCTGAACGCGGTCCTCGGTTTCTCTGAGCTCATCAAGGACGAGTTTTTCGGACCGGTCGGCGACAACCGCTATGTCGAATATGCCGGCCTGATCCACGGCGCCGGCAATCATCTTCTGGATCTCATCACCGATATTCTCGACATGTCCAAGATCGAGGCGGGCAAGCTTGAGCTCAACTGTGAGAGCGTTCCTGTCACGGCGGTCGTACGGGACTGCGTCGAGTTGCTCGAAGAGCGTGCAGCGAGCAGCGGCGTAGCGTTGACGATCGACGTGGAGTCCGCATCGATGAGCGTGCACGCCGACCGCCGGGCGCTGAAACAGATTTTGCTCAACCTGCTCTCCAACGCCATCAAGTTCACGCCCCCAGGCGGATCGATCGTCGTTTCGGCCCGCCAGGCAGGCGGGTTCTGCGCCTTCGCCGTGGAAGATACCGGGATCGGCATCGCGGCGGGCGACTTGCAGCGCCTGGGCAACCCGTTCGTCCAGCTTGGCAACAATGATGGCAGCAAGCCGGGGACCGGGCTGGGCTTGGCGCTGGTGCGCGCCTTGTCGGAGATGCACGGCGGCGCGCTGAAGGTCGAGAGCGTCGAAGGGGTTGGTACCACCGCGACCGTGACCATTCCGCTCGACCGGGCGCAGGCAGCCGCTTAAGGGCGTAAACGTCCTAAAACAGGGCTTGTGTATGGTTTCCAGCGTTGGACAACCGACGAACGCCCGCGCCAGCGAAGCAGAAATGGCCAGCCCGCGGATCGGGGCTCAAACTGCCCAAAGCTCCAGCGAAATGCCCGCAGGCCGGGCGGGGCATTATCCATGTCTGCCAAAAAAACACTGATGTTTCAGTGACTTCCATTGACGGCCCGCAACGGTTTTGTCACAGTTGGCTGAACCGGGGCGGGGGATTCTGCTGTCCGGTCAAGACGATTTCCCTCAGGGGCCGGGGATGATCAAGTCCGAGTTAGTTGCACGTCTGACTGCACGTTATCCGCATCTCTACCACCGCGACATCGAGCGCATCGTCTCGACGATGCTGGACGAGATTACAAAGGCGTTAGCCCAGGGCCATCGCGTCGAGCTGCGTGGTTTCGGCGCGTTCTCCGTAAAGGTTCGTCCCGCACGTCAAGGCCGCAACCCGCGCACGGGTGAGCCGGTCTCGGTCGATGAAAAACGCGCGCCCTTCTTTCGCACGGGCAAGGAGTTGCGCGAGCGTTTGAACGGAACGACACCTAAAGACTAGCGCGATTAGCTAAGCCACATCATCGGCTTGTGCGTGACGGGGTCTCGCCCTGCTGTCGTTCGGCACTGGCGCGCTTGACCTTATTCCCGTGTCGTCGCCGTGTCTGGAAGCAGCGCATGTGGCTGCTTCAGCCGCGCATTTTTCGGCAGACATCCAAAATGTCCTTGTATTTGTTGCGTTTTATGATGATTGCGCGGCGCGGTGACCGCGATTGCACGCGCTGAAGGCCAAAGCGTTCATGTTGCCGCCGAAAAGGCCGTGACTCTCTTGCTCGAACGCTTACGTCAGAATAAGAACCGGACTCGATGAGCTCGAATCCCGTCTTCGTTGCGATCGACACGCCCGACCTGCAGCGCGCACTGTCAGTGTCGCGTGCGGTCAGGGATCACGTAGGCGGCCTGAAGATCGGTCTGGAATTCATCACCGCCTGCGGACCAGATGGCGTAAGGAAGATCGTCGAGATCGGATTGCCGGTCTTCGCAGACGTGAAGTTCCACGACATCCCCAACACGGTTGCAGGCGCCTCACGCGAGCTCGCACGCCTCGGTGCATCAATTTTCAACGTACACACATCTGGCGGCGAAGAGATGATGCGCGAGGGCGCCGCCGCTGCGCGCGCCATCGATCCGAAGGTAAAAGTGATCGGCGTCACCGTGCTGACCAGCCTCGACGACTCGGTGCTCGGCTCGGTTGGCCAGCGTGGCCCCGCCGCCGACCAGGTGGTTCGGCTGGCGCAGCTTGCCCAGCATTCGGGTCTGGACGGGGTGGTTTGCTCGGCGCATGAGATCGGGGCCATCAGAAAGGCCTGCGGCACGGACTTTTTGCTGGCCGTTCCCGGCATCCGCCCGGCGGGCGCGGATTTGGCCGACCAGAGGCGGGTGATGACCCCAGCCGAAGCCCACCGCGCTGGCGCCGATATCCTGGTCATCGGCCGGCCAATCACGGGCGCTGCCGACCCCGCCGCTGCCGCCAAGGCCATAGCGGTAGAGCTAGCCGGAACAATGGCTTAAGCAAAGGCAACGCCTTTGCTTGATTTAAGGGGGTGGGGCGTTCATAAGGCCCGCCCGCCCACTTACCGTGATAGACAAATGGGACTCCTGGTCAAAATCTGCGGGATCAACAGTGCGGAGGCCGCAGACGCGGCCGCGCGCGCGGGTGCCGACTTGGCCGGGCTGGCCTTCCACTCCAAATCGCCGCGCAACGTTCAGCCCGGGCAGGCGCGCGCGCTCGCGGACCGGATGCGGGGCAAGATGCGGCTGGTGGTGCTGCTCAGCGATCCGACAGACGAAGCGCTCGCCTCCGCCGTTGCGGCCGTGACGCCCGACTTTATTCAATTGCACGGCGCCGAGACGCCAGACCGTGTCGCCGCGATCCGGGGACGGTTCAAAGCCGGCATCATCAAGGCGTTTGCCGTCGCCGACGCATCCGACCTGCTGGCGGCCAGAAAATACGAAGACAATGCCGACATGCTCATGTTCGACGCCAAACCGCCGGCCGGATCAGAACGCGAAGGTGGGCATGGCGGCGCATTCGACTGGCAGATTCTGAGCGGACGGACATTCGCGCGGCCCTGGCTTCTCGCAGGCGGGTTGAACCCTGCGAATGTCGTACGCGCAATCCAGGTCAGTGAAGCTCCCGGAGTCGACGTGTCATCCGGCGTCGAAACGTCGCCAGGAAAAAAGAGTGCGGAGCTGATTTCACAATTCGTCGCGAACGCGCGCAGCGCAAAGTTCGCGAAAGAGGCACAGTCATGAGTACGCCCAATTCCTTCCGCACCGGGCCGGACATGCGTGGACATTTTGGCGCCTATGGCGGCCGCTTCGTTGCCGAAACGCTGATGCCTCCGGTGCTGGCGCTCGAAAAGGCGTACGAGACGGCGAAGCATGATCCGGCGTTCCAGGCAGAACTCGACGGACTGCTGAAGAACTATGTCGGGCGCGAGAGCCCGCTCTACTTTGCGGAGCGCCTGACGCAGCATCTGGGCGGCGCGAAGATCTATCTCAAGCGCGAAGACCTCAATCACACCGGCGCGCACAAGATCAACAACTGCCTTGGACAGATCTTGCTGGCGCGCCGCATGGGCAAGACGCGCATCATCGCCGAGACCGGTGCCGGCCAGCATGGCGTCGCGACGGCAACGGTCGCCGCGCGCTTCGGACTGCCATGCATCGTCTACATGGGCGAAGTCGACATAGAGCGCCAGAAGCCGAATGTATTTCGCATGAAGCTGCTTGGCGCAGAGGTGCGTCCGGTAAAATCGGGATCGCGCACGCTCAAGGATGCGATGAACGAGGCCCTTCGCGACTGGGTTACCAACGTCTACGACACATTCTACATCATCGGTTCGGCAGCAGGTCCGCATCCCTATCCCGCGATGGTCCGCGATTTTCAAACGGTCATCGGCAACGAAACGCGCGCGCAGATGCTGGAGCGTGAAAACCGCCTGCCGGATCTCGTGGTCGCCTGCGTCGGCGGCGGTTCAAACGCGATCGGAATGTTCCATCCGTTCCTCGATGACAGTCCGGTCGAGATACACGGGGTCGAAGCGTCGGGAGAGGGCACCGAAACCGAACGCCATGCCGCGACTTTGTCCAAAGGAACGCCCGGAGTGCTGCACGGCGCACGCTCGTACCTGCTTCAGGACCGCGACGGTCAGATTTTGGAGGCGCACTCGATTTCCGCCGGTCTCGACTATCCGGGTGTCGGCCCGGAGCATTCCTGGCTGAAGGACATGGGCCGCGTGAAGTATTTTTCCGCGACCGACAAGCAGGCGCTCGAGGCCTTCGTGCTTCTCTCCAAGCTGGAAGGCATCATTCCGGCGCTTGAATCGGCGCATGCGATTGCCCATGTCATGCGTATCGCCCCGCAGATGGACAAGGACAAGATCATAGCCATCTGCCTGTCGGGCCGCGGCGACAAGGACGTGTTCTCCGCCGCCGCTGCGCTCGGAGAAGAGATATGAGCCGTATTGCGTCGACGTTTGCCGCGCTCAAAAAGGACAAGCGCTCCGCCTTCGTGCCGTTCGTCACGGCGGGCGATCCGGATGCCGATACGTTTCTCGAGATCATCCAGCAGCTGCCGGCGGCCGGCGCCGATGTGATCGAGATCGGGATTCCGTTCTCCGATCCGATGGCGGACGGCCCGACGAACCAGGCGTCATATTTGCGCGCACTCAAGTCCGGCATGACGGTCGTCAAGCTCCTGGAACTCGTGCGACGTTTCCGCAAGACCGACAGCAAGACGCCGATCGTCCTGATGGGGGCGTACAACCCGGTTCACGCCTACGGCACGGCGCGCTTCGCCCGCGATGCCGCCGAAGTCGGCGTCGATGGTCTTCTCATGGTCGACCTTCCGGCCGAGGAAGACGATGTGCTGCGACTGCCGGCCGCCAGCCACGGCATCGACATCATTCGCTTTCTCGCGCCCACGACAGATGACGAAAGACTCAAGGTCGTGCTCGACGGCGCCAGTGGTTATCTTTACTACGCCTCCATCGCGGGTATCACCGGCACGAAGACTTACGCAGAGTCAGATGTCCGGGCCTCGCTCCAGCGAATCAAACGCGAAACAAATCTCCCCTGCGTGGTCGGTTTCGGAATCAAAACGCCCGAACAGGCTGGTGATATCGCCGCCATCGCCGACGGCGCCGTGGTCGGATCAGCCATCGTCGCGCGAGTCGAAAAGGGTGCGGCGGCGGGGGCTGGGCGCGCTGCGTTGGTCGCCGACGTGATCAATTTCTGTTCATCTTTGGCCAAATCGGTGCATGCAGCCGAGCCAGCTTCTGTGGTAGGTTGACCCATGAACTGGATCGCGAATTTCGTCCGGCCGCGCATCAAGAGTCTGATGGGCGGCACTGCGCGTGCCGAAACGCCCGAGAACCTCTGGAAGAAATGCTCGTCCTGCGGCGAGATGATTTTCCATCGCGACCTCGCGCTCGCTCAGAATGTCTGCCCGCAATGCGGCTTTCACATGCGCATCGGTCCCGTCGACCGCTTCACGGCGATCTTCGATGCTTCCGATTTCGAGATACTCCCGTCGCCCGAGGTTCCGGCCGATCCTCTCAAGTTCCGCGGCGAAAAACGCTATGCCGACGAGTTGAAAAGCACCCGCGCCAAGACCAGCCGAAACGAGGCGCTGACCGCCGCGCGCGGAACGATCGAAGGCATGCCGGTGATGATCGCCGTCCAGCCGTTCGATTTCTTCGGCGGCTCGCTGTCGATGGGCGTAGGCGAGGGCCTCGTCACCGCGATGGAAGCCGCGGTTGCCGAGAAGCGGCCGTTCATCCTGTTTGTCTCGTCGGGCGGCGCGCGCATGCAGGAAGGCATCCTGTCGCTGATGCAGATGCCGCGAGTCACGATCTGCGTGGACATGCTTCACGAGGCGGGGCTGCCCTACATCGTCGTCCTGACTGATCCGACCTATGGCGGCGTCAGCGCGTCCTACGCGATGCTTGGCGACATCCAGATCGCGGAGCCCGGCGCGCAAATCGGTTTCGCCGGTCCGCGCGTGATGGCGCAGACGATCCGCGAGCGGCTGCCTGAAGGATTCCAGCGCGCGGAGTTCCTGCTCGAACATGGCATGATCGACATGGTCGTGCACCGCCATGAGCTGCGGCCCACGCTGTCGAAGCTGACGCATCTCGTCATGAAGCGGTCGCGGCCGCGTTCTCGTCCCGCGGCGGTTCCGCCGGTCGTGACGGCCACAGCAACGCGCGTCGTTCCACCCGCGACCCAGGTCGCCGGTTCCAAAGCCGCGGAATGAGCGGCGTCCAGAAAGACACGGACGACACCAGAAGCACCGCTGTTCTCGAACGACTGCTGGCCCTTCATCCCAAGAAGATCGACCTCGCGCTCGAACGCATCCAGCGTCTTCTCGCCGATCTGGGCGACCCGCAGAAGAAACTCGCGCCCGTCATCCACGTCGCGGGCACGAACGGCAAGGGCTCGGTCTGCGCCTTCAGCCGCGCAATGCTCGAAGCGCAGGGGCTGCGCGTGCATGTTCACATCTCTCCGCATCTGGTGCGCTTTCACGAGCGCATCCGCATCGCCGGACAGCTCATCAGCGAAGACGAACTGACCGCGACGCTCGAGGAAGTCGAGCGCGTCAATGCCGGCCGGCCGATCACCTATTTCGAGATCACGAATGCGGCGATGTTCCTCGCCTTCTCACGCCATCCGGCCGACGCCGTCGTTCTCGAAGTCGGACTCGGCGGCACCTATGATGCCACGAACGTGATCGACAAGCCGGCAATGACGATCGTCCAGCCGGTCGGGCTTGATCATCTCGAATTCCTGGGCCCCGACATCCAGTCCATCGCCGGTGAGAAAGCCGGCATCATCAAGCCGCATGTGCCGGTCGTCATCGGTCCGCAGGAAAATGCCGCGCTTTCTGTCATCCTGTCCCGCGCCGACAAGCTGAGCGCGCCGGCCTTTGTCTTCGGTCAGGATTTCTCGGCACATCAGGAACATGGCCGCATGGTCTATCAGGACGAGATGGGGCTCCTGGACCTGCCGCTGCCAAAACTGATCGGCCGCCACCAGATCGAGAACGCCGCCGTCGCGATTGCGGGGCTACGCCACGCGAGCAGGGGCTGGAACAACGACGTTGCGATCGAGCAAGGGTTGCGCACGGTCGAGTGGCCGGCGCGGCTGCAACGCCTGACCAAGGGGCCTCTGATTTCGATGGCGCCGAAGGGCGCGGAGATCTGGCTCGATGGCGGACACAACCCGCACTGCGCCGCGGCGGTGTCGCGCGCGATCGCAGATCTGGAAGAAAAGTCGGAGCGGCCGCTCTATCTCATCTGCGGCATGCTGCGGACCAAGGATGCTGTCGGCTTTCTGTCGGCGTTCCGCGGACTTGCACGGCACGTCGTGACGGTGGATGTGCCCGGAGAGGCGGCCAGCTTCGGTGCCGGCGCACTCTATGACCTGGCGCGCCAGGCGGGCCTGGACGCCGCGCCCGCCGAAGACCTGGAAGACGCGATGCTGCAGTTACAGGCGTGGTCGCGCGCGCATCCGAAGGAGCCGCCGCCGCGGATTCTCATCTGCGGCTCGCTCTACCTGGCAGGAACGGTGCTGCGGAATAACGGCTAGGCCGTTAGACCGACGACTCGATCCATTCCTTGATTTTGGATTTGGGCAGCGCGCCGACCTTGGTGGCCGCGACCTGTCCCTGGCTGAAGATCATCATGGTCGGGATGCCGCGTACGCCATACTTCTGCGGCACGTGCGGATTTTCGTCGATATTGATCTTGGCGATAGTCACCTTGCCGCTCATTTCGCCGGCAAGTTCTTCAAGGGCTGGCGCGATCATCCGGCAAGGTCCGCACCATTCCGCCCAGAAATCCACCACAACGGGTGTCTTGGAGTTGAGAACGTCCGCCTGAAAGGAGGCGTCGGAAACCTTGATCGGTGATGACATGACCATTCCTTGGGTTGGAAGCTGAACTGAATCTAGGAACGCGCACCCCCAGGGTCAAGGCGCGTGCGAATACGCCCCAATTCGGCATCCAACAGGCCATTGGACAGCGTCATGAGTGTGGGACCGTCGGTCCAGACGAGACCGCAGACGATTCGTTTGCCCGGGAAGATTTTCGCGGCGGCTTCGCGGTAGAGCGCCAATTGCGTCGCGTAAAGCGCCGGCACGCCGCTTTCGTCTTTCGGCGGCGGGCGGTTGGTCTTGAAATCGACGATCAGGACTTCGTCCTTCGTCTCGGCCAACCGGTCTATGCGGCCATTGACGCGCGCGCCGGCGCCGAGCTCGGGAATGTCGGCGACGATCGCGACTTCGGCGCGGCTTTGCGGCGTGAACGCCGGCGCGAAGACCGGATCGTCGAGGACTGCGAGAATTTCGGCGACAAGGCTCTTGGCCTCGGCATCGTCCAGCTTTTGTCCGCGCAGATAGTTCATTGCAAGTGCGGCACGCTCGCCCGGCGCAACATCCGGCAACCGCGCGAGCAGCGTGTGGACGAGAAGACCGCGCCGGAAGCGCTTGTTGCTTTCGAGCGGCGAGAACACCGGCGGCTCTTCCATGCCCGCGGCATCGAACGGCCGGATCAGTCGCGGCGCAGGTGCGTTCCGGGGACCATCCCTCGTCAGCCAGTCGGGCTTTTCGAGGGCTTGCGCTTGTGCCGGCCTGGCAGGTGCCGCCTTTTCTTCGCCGCCTTCGCCAACCAACTTGATGCTGGTCTCGCCGCGAACCAGGTCGACGCCGATCTTTTCCGCCGCCTCGCGCGCCAGAGCGTACCAGGAGCCTTCCTTCACGCCGTTCCTGCCTTCAAAGCCGCAGACATAAAGCCGGTCCTTCGCGCGTGTCAGCGCGACATAGAGCAGGCGGCGATGTTCCTCCATCACGCGCGCCTGCGCCTCGGCCTTGGCCGCCCTGACGGCCTGCGGCGCCTCAGCGTCCGGCATCGGAAAGAGAACGCCATCCTCCGTATACAGAAGATGTCCCTTATTGGTCATCGCCTCGGGAACCGCGGCCGTGTCCGGCAGGATGACGATGTCGGCCTCGAGACCCTTGGCGCCATGCACGGTCATCACGCGGACCTCGTCGCGTCCCCGCTCCATGTCGCGCTTGATCTCCGCGCCGCCGCGCTCGACCCAGTGCAGGAAGCCCTCGAGCGACGGCGTGTTGGCGGCTTCGTAGGCGAAGGAGAGCGACAGGAACTCATCTATCGCATCGCCCGCCTCATGGCCCAGGCGCCGCAGCAGTCTGAGCCGCATCCCGCGGACAGTCAGTGCGTCCGAATAGAACTCGAAGGGCGGTGCAAAGTCGGCAAGATCGAACATCTCCGACAGAAAAGCGTGCGCCTTTGTCAGTGCGGGCGTCTCGCCATTGCGTTGCCGCAGTTCGCTCCACAATGCGCCCTTGCGCTGCCAGCTGAGCGAGAACAATTCTTCCTCGCTGACGGCACACAGCGGCGAGCGCAGCAGGGCGGCGAGGTTGTAGTCGTCCTGCGGCAGCAGGACGAAGCGCCCCAGCGCGATCAGGTCCATGATCGCAATCTGTTCGGTGAGGCGTATGCGGTCCGCGCCGGCGACCGGTACGCGCCGTTCCTTGAGGTGGCGGATGATCTCCGTCCCGAACGGCTCTCGCCGCGGAAGCAAGATCATGATGTCGCCCGCCTTGATCGCTTCGTCATGGCCGGGCAGCTTCACTTTTCCGATCCATTGCTCGATCTGGCGCGCGAGCTGCGACGCAAGCTGCGCCACCGGACTGTTCTCGGACTGCACATCGACGGGATGCCAGTAATCCGGTTCCGGCTCTTTCGAAGGCTTGAGCGTCGGCCACAGTTCCACGCGCCCCTTCGCCGTGTCGCGAAGCGCTGCGTGCCGAACCGGGGCGCCGTCGGATGTCAGGCCGCTGCGCGCCGCCTCCGGCGCAAAGACCGCATCGACGAATGTGAGCACTTCCGGCGCCGACCGGCGCGATGTGGTCAGCGGCTCATCGGCGAAGAGCCTGTCTGCGGCCTTTGCACGCTCGATGAAGAATTGCCGGTTGACGTCGAACTGGCGTGGATCGGCTCCCTGGAAACTGAAGATCGACTGTTTCTCGTCACCGACGGCAAAGACGGTGCGGGTGCGCTCCGAGTCGCCGGCGAAGAATTCTTCGGTGAGCTTGCGCACGATCTCCCACTGTTCCGGGCTCGTGTCCTGCGCCTCGTCGATCAGTATGTGGTCGAGGCCGCCGTCGAGCTTGTAGAGCACCCAGGACGCCGCTTCGCTCTGCTTGAGAAGTCCCAGCGTCTCGGTGATCAGATCATCATAGTCGAGTGCGCCGCGGCTGCGCTTGGCGACCGCATATTCGCGCCGCACCGCGTCCGCGATCGTGACAGAAGCCTCTGCCAGCCCCGCCGCATAGGCGGCCCGGCGGCGGAACTCCGCGTCCAGGAACCTGCCGGCGAGCGTGTTCAGATCGGCAAACAGCGCCGGCGAGGCATCGACCAGCTTCTTGGTGGCCAGCGCCTTGCGAGGCTCGCCTTTTGCGGTCAGGAAGAAGTCGCGAAATTCATCGAATGCTTCGGTTCTGAATTGCTTCTCGAGCGCGCGCGAAAGCTTCTCGGCAGCCGCCACGTCCGTCTTCGTTCCTCCGGAGAGCCAGGCCACCGTGGCGCGAAGCTGCTGCTCGTCGGCGCGCAGCGCGAGGCAGAATTGCGCCATGATTTGGCTGGCGTCGAGTGTCTCGTCCGCGCCATGTGCGCGGCGAAGGGAGCGACGCAGTGCGTCCGGTTCTCCGCCGAGAGATTGAAGATAGCGATCGAGCTTGCGGCGGTCGGTTCCGAGCGCAGCATCGAGGACGAGCCGCAGGCGCGCCTCGCTCGTTTCGGTCAGCAGGTGGGCGAGCGCTGAGGCGCGCACCGCATCACCTTCGCCGGCGCGCTCCAGGACTCGCATGCGAGCCTCGCTCATCAATTCGCGTGCCGTCTGGTCGTCGAGGACCTTGAACGATGCCGGCACGCCGGCCTCGAGCGGAAACCGCGACAACAGATTCTGGCAGAAGGCGTGAATGGTCAGGATCTTCAGTCCGCCCGGCGTCTCGAGCGCCTTGGCGAAAAGCCGGCGCGCTTTCCGCAGCTCCTCCGGTCCGCCAAGCTCCGCGCCGATCGCTTTGATCTTCGCGGACAATTCTTCATCGGGCAGCATCGACCACTCGCCAAGCTGGCGGAACAGGCGATGCTGCATCTCGGCCGCCGCAGCCTTGGTGAAGGTCAGACACAGAATCTTGGCCGGCTCCGCATCTGCGAGCAGCAGGCGCGTCACGCGGTTCGCGAGCGTGTGGGTCTTTCCGGCGCCGGCATTGGCCGCGACCCAGGCGGACTGGCGCGGGTCGGCAGCGTTGATGGATGGATCGGCGCTCATTCGTCCGCGTCCTCCCATCCGCTCAACGACCATTCGCGCACGCGGCTGAGGTGATCATAGTCGCCCGGTGTTCCGGCCTGAAACGGCTTCACGCGCGGCAGATACGCCATCGACTGCGCGGTGAAGTCGATCACGCGCTGCTTGAGCCGGGCGAGCGCCTCTTCGATCAGGGCGACATCGACTTCCTGCAGTTTTCCCGGATCCTTGCCGCCGCTGAATTGCAGGTAGAGGAGCGCTTCGGTCTTGCGTTTGCCGAGATCGCCGAATCCGCCGCTCTCGATCATCGCGCCTTCAAGCAGGAGCTGCGGCGCGAGGAACTTGCTGATCTGGCTTGCCGTCGGGGGCTTGCCGGTCTTGTAGTCGAGAATCGCCGCGCCGCCGCTTTTGAGAATGTCGATCCGGTCGGCGCGACCGTAGAGCGAAAAGGTGTCGGAAACCGCAATGCGGCCGTCTATTTCGACACGGGACTGCGCGATGGCGCTGCGCCGCTTGCGCTCTTCTTCCACAAACCACGCGGCCGCATTGGCGAAACGCGGCCGCCACAGGGCGAGCGCGGCCTTCGGCGTGCCGAGCGACGCGAACACTTCGTCAGAAATATTTATGAGTTGCAGGGTCGCATCCGGCGGCAGCTCTCCGGGAAACCTGTCGACGAAAAGCTCCAGCGCCTTGTGCACGGCGCTGCCGCGTTCCATCGGACCGATTTCGGCATCCAGCGGATTGAGCGTGCGAAGCTTCAGGATTCGCTTGGCGTAGATTGCGTAGGGATCGCGGATCCAGGCCTCGATGTCGGTGACCGAAAGCTCTTTCGGTCTTGCATCGACCGGCGGTGTCGGAGCCGGGCGCTTCATGCGCTGCGGCTGACCCGGATCGCCCAGCGATTGGGCGAGGGCAACATAGTCGCGCTCCGGCCGCAGCGCATTGCGCAGGCCAAGACCGTTTGCCAGTTGCTGCAGTCTTTGCAGCCAGCGCGACGAAACGGTCGGAACGCCTTCCGATTTCAGCGCGCGGGTGAGGATGACGCGCTTGCCGGCGGACAGCATGGAGAAGTCATGCGCGGCCTGACCGATGCTGCGCTCGGGTTGTTCAAGGCTGATGGCTTTGCGCATCGGGCGCGAGAACCAGGGATCGGCGCCGACGCCGCGCGGCCACGTGCCCTCGTTCAGTCCGCTGAGAACCAGCGTGTCGAAACTCTGCAAGCGCGCTTCGAGCGGACCGAGGATAAACAGACGCGGGTGCCGCTCGCGCGTCTGGCGGACCGACTTGTCTTCGGAAAGATTGCGAAAAAGCGGCGCATATCCGCCCGGTTCGATGCCCGGCAACGCGCTCGCCGCCTCGCGCAATTCCTCGACGAAACGGGCAGCGATCTCGCCCGCTTCGCCGGCCCACAACGCATCGCCCGCAAGCTTGGCCGCGGCGTCGAGATGCGCGGCCAGTGCGTCGCCGATCTCGATCGATTTTCTGTCCAGAGCCTGTTCGAGCGGTCGCAAGGCCTGGGCGACCTCTGAAAACCAGTATTGCAGCTCCGACAGTCGCGATTGGGCCGAATCCGGCGCATCGCTACGCTTGCGCTCAAGGGCGATGCGAATTCCGTCGAGTCCCGCGTCGGGGCGTGGCCCGCGCAGATGCCGGTCGAGCGCGCGCACCTTGTCGCGAAACGCGCCGCGTTCCTGGCCGAGTGTGCAGAGCGGATGCTTCAACACGGCCAGAAGCTGAACGGGCGCGAACAGTTCCTCCGCCGCTTCCGCGAGCAGGGCGAGAAACGCCCCCGGCGGCGTGTGCGACAATGGCCGACCGGCAGAATCGTCGACTTCCAGATTCCAGCGCTTGAGTTCGCTCGCGACGCGGCGCGCCAGCGTGCGGTCCGGCGTGACGAGCGCGGCGGTGGACTTTTCTTCCTCCAGCGCCTCGCGGAGGATCAACGCGACAACGAGCGCTTCTTCGCAAGGATCTGCGGCTTCAACGAGCGAAAGCCCTTCCAGACCTGCGGCGATTTCCGCTGTCTCGCGGCGCTCGATGATCATGCGCCATGCGTCGGTGGTCGGAGCAGGCCGCAAAGCCTCACGCAATGCGCGTTCCCGCGAACCCTCGCGCGCGTCGCTCCAATCCTTCACGTCCGGACGGCGGACACCGATGCGCTGCAGGAGCTGGCTGAGGCCGAACTGCGGATGACCGGGATCGAGCGCGTTCCAGCTTTCCGCGTCGAGCGCGCGATCCAGCCCCGGCAGCACGACCGCGCCATCGGGCAGGTTGGCGATCACGCGCAGCAATTCGGCCGTAGCGGGAATCGATCCGGTTGAACCGGCGGCAATCACGGGGCCCTTGGGAGGGCTTGTCTGAAGGCGTTTGGCGAGCGCTGCGAGTGCAAGATTGCGCCGCATCGCCGGATTGATCGCTCCTTCCGTGACGAGAATGTCCGGCCAGACCGTGTCGAGCTGCTTCAGGAATGTGAAAACCTCGTCCCAATGCGCCGCAAGGTCGCCCGGCACGACGTCTTTCAAATCATCGAGACTTGCGTTCTGCGTTTCGAGTTCGTCCATCACCGCCGCAAGGCTCGATGCGAGCGCGGAGGCCTGCGACAAACGCATGTTACCGCCGCGCCAGTGCCGGACGGCCATCGCCAGCAACAGCTTGCGCCGGATCGGCGCAATCGCAGGCTTCAGCTCGAGATCCTGCGAACCGGCGTCGAACAGAAACTCATCCTCATCCACATCGCCGAGCGCCCGGAATTGTGGCAGCAGCGCCGCGCCGCCGAGAACGCGTGCAAAGGCATCTCCGAAAGTGCGTGCGGCGCGCCTCGTGGGCAGATAGATCGTCGCGTCGCTCAGCGCGAGCGGCGCCGGGCCGAGCCGGCTGGTCAATCCGCGCGCAAGCGTTTCTGCAAAGGGCGTGCTCGCGGCAATCGTGAAGACATTCGCCACGACGCTCAGCGGACCAGCGGCAGGTCGGCGAGAAAGGCTTCGGCTTCAGCAACCGCTTCCGGCGTTCCGACATGGATCCATACACCGTCAAGCCGAATGCCGAACAGGCGACGGGCCCTGATCGCGATATCCCACATGCGGTTGGTCGAAAAATTGCCGCTGGGCGCCTTGGCGAAGAGCCGCGGATGCACAATCTGAACGCCGGGATAGGCAAAGGGAGAGAGCTTGTGCTCCTGCACCCGCGTGAGGTGCCCGTCGGAGTCCATGTTGAAGTCGCCCGGGCCCTCATAGCCGATGGCAGTCACCATGGACGCCATCAGTAGAAGCCCGTCCATCGTGTCAGGGTTCCAGCGCTCCTTCATGCGGTCGAGCGCACGGCCGAATCCTTCGACCCAGATCGAATCGGAGTTCATGATGAAGAACGGTTCCTGCCCGAAGTGGGGCATCGCCTTGACCACGCCGCCGCCGGTGCCGAGCAGGGCGTCGGTTTCCTCCGAGAAGCGGATCTCCAGATCGTTCCGCCTGGCAAGATGCGCCTTCACCATCTCCGCCTTGTAATGGACATTGACGACAGCAAGCGTCACGCCGGCGGCGACCGCACGATCGAGCGCATGGTCGATCAGCGTCTTGCCGGCAACCATCACCAGCGGCTTCGGCTTGTCGTCCGTCAGCGGCCGCATCCGCGTGCCAAGACCCGCCGCCATGATCATCGCACGCGTCGGTCCGCTCACAAGACAACTCCTTCAGGTGCTCCACGCTTCTCGCGCGGGATCGTGGAATCGTACCACGCCTTCAGATCGCGAAGGGCAGGGTCTTCGAGATCGCGGTTGAGATATCCCCATACGCGCGGCAGATATCCCAGATAGCGTGGTTTGGCGTCACGTTTGTAAAGGCGGGCGAAGATGCCGGCGATCTTTGCGTTGCGTTGCGCTGCCATCACGGCCATCTGGCTGCGATAGGCAGTCTCGTCCACGGGCGTGCCCTGCTGGCTCATGGCTTTCAGGTAATGCGCTGTCGCCGCCTCGCCGATTTCGGGCGCCACGTCGCGGCGTGCATCTTCGACGAGCGAGATCAGATCATACGCCTTGGATCCCGCCACCGCGTCCTGGAAGTCGATCAGCCCGACGCGCGCCGTTCCCTTGCGGGTCGGCAGCCAGATCAGGTTCTGCGCGTGATAGTCGCGATGCACAAAGACAGGCGGGTGCTTCAGAGCCTCGTGCAAGGTCGCCTGCCACAGCGCGCGGTGCTCGGCAATCTCATCGGCCGCCGCCGCCCGGCCAAGCGCAACGGGCAGGAACCAGTCGGTCAGCAGATCGATTTCCGCCAGCATCGCGGTTTCGTCATAGGCGTGCAGCGCCTTGTCCGGAGGCAGAGTGTCCGGCGCATCTTGCGCATGCAGCACCGCGAGGACCTCAACGGCGGCGCCGTAGAGTTCCTTTTCGTCGTGCGATCCGACCACATCGGCATAGAGCGCGTCGCCGAGATCCTCGATGATCGCAAAGCCCTTCACGGGATCTGCGGCATAGATCTCCGGCGCGCTCAATCCTTGCGCACGCAGAAAATTCGAAGCGGCGACGAAGCGCGCAACGTCTGCGCCAGCGAGACGCGCGACCGCGTTGTAACCGAGTGCACGCCTCTCCTCGGGCGTTGCGCGTGCCGGCGCGACCGGCGCTTCGGCGCTCTGCGGCTGATCCATCAGCATCGCCTTGCGGCCATCGAGATCGAGACGAACATAGCGGCGGGTCGAGGCGTCGCCCGGCATCGGCGTCCGCACGGCAGCAGCCCAGCCAGCCGATTTGAGGAATGCATCCATCTCGCTTTGGCGTTCAGTGGGCATGCTGATCCTCGGCGAACGCGTCCGCCCAATGGCCGGTGCCGGTGAGGCGCGCGCGGCGTCCGTTCTGGTCCAGCGACAAAGCGACATGCAGCGCAGAATCCGGCAGACGCGTTCCGGCGCGCTCCGGCCATTCGATCAGCGCGGCGCCTTCGTCGAGCGCTTCGTCGAGGCCGAGCTCGTCTATCTCGGCGCTGTCCTCGACGCGATAGAGATCGAAGTGGCGCACGACCATGCGCGCGGTGTCGTACGACTGGACAAGCGTGAAGGTCGGACTGGGCACATTCTCGGTCACGCCGAGCGCCCGGAGAATCGCGCGCGCGAGCGTGGTTTTTCCGGCGCCAAGGTCGCCTTCGAGCGCCACGGCATCCCCAATACGCATGGATGCGGCAATCCGCGCGCCCAGCGCGTCGGTCGCTGCCAAGTCCGCCAACGCGCAGGTTCGCTCAAACCCTTGAGAATCCTTGTGCATGGCAACAGTTCTAGCCCGGCGCGCGAGACCTCTCAACGCACCCTAAGCGGTTGATTACAGAGGGAGGTTCGGACATCTTAGCGCCGCCCAGGCCGAAAAACCCTGCCGGGCATCCGATTGGGTCATTCATGTCTGAGCGCATCGTCATCATCGGCTCCGGCCAGTCCGGCGCGCAGGCCGTCGCGACCCTTCGAGCAGAGGGGTTTAGCGGCACGCTCACGATGGTCGGCGATGAAACCCATGCCCCGTATCAACGGCCGCCTCTGTCCAAGGCCTATCTCATGGGCACGATGGAGCGGGACAGGCTGTTCCTGAAGCCCGACGCGTTCTATCGCGAGGCGCACTGCGAAATGATCCTGGGTGTCGGCGCGACAAAGATCGACCGCGGCACCAAGACGGTGCATCTCGCGGACGGACGCACGCTGTCCTACGACAAGCTGCTGATCGCCACCGGTTCGCGCGTGCGCAAGATCAGGTGTCCGGGGGCAGAGCTTCCGGGCATTCACTACCTTCGCGGCATCGACGACGTGGATGCCCTGCGCAATTCGTTTTTGCCGGGCAGGAAACTCGCGATCGTCGGCGGCGGATATATCGGGCTTGAAGTGGCCGCGGTGGCGGCCAAGCGCGGCATCGACGTGACCGTGTTCGAAGCCATGGATCGCTTGATGGCGCGCGCCGTTTCGGTTCCTGTCTCCGATTTCTACGAGAAAGTTCATCGCGCCGCCGGCGTGAAATTGCTGCTGAATACCGGCGTTCAGGCCTTTGAAGGCAACGACAAGCTTGAGGGCGTGCGCGCCGAGGGAAAATCCTATCCGGCGGACGTCGCGCTGGTCGGCATCGGGATCATCCCGAACGTCGAACTCGCAAAGGAAGCCGGGCTCGGCTGCGACGACGGCATCGTTGTCAACGAAAAGAGCGACGTGACCGGCGATCCCTCGGTCTTCGCGGCCGGCGACTGCACGAAACATTTCGGCCGCGAGGGCACGGCGTTGCGCCTCGAATGCGTGCAGAATGCGATCGACCAGGCCAAGCACGCCGCGCTGGGCATGCTCGGCAAGCCAAGCAGCTACAGGGAAGTGCCCTGGTTCTGGTCAGACCAGTACGATCTCAAGCTTCAGATCGCCGGCCTTGCCCGGCGATCCGATCATCTCGTCATTCGCGGAAATCCGGAGGCGCGCAAGTTCGCGATCTTCCATCTGCGCGATGGCGCCATCGCCGCCGTCGAAGCGGTCAACGCCGCGCCGGAGTATCTCGTTGGCAAGAAGCTGATTGCCGACGGCACCAAGGTCGCGCCCGAACGCCTCGCCGATACGTCCATACCCATGAAAACCATCGCCTGACACGGAGTCTCCATGCCCAAGATCAAGTACATCGAACACACCGGCAAAGAGCATGAAGTCGACGTTCCGGCCGGCTGGTCCGTCATGGAAGGCGCGGTGAAGAATCTCATTCCCGGAATTGACGCCGATTGCGGCGGCGCCTGCGCCTGCGCGACCTGTCACGTGTTCGTCGACGACGCATGGCTCGCCAAGATGCCGAAGAAGGAGGACATGGAAGAGACCATGCTCGACTTCGCGCCCGACATGTCGGCCAACAGCCGCCTGTCGTGCCAGATCAAGGTGACGCCGGAACTTGACGGCCTTGTCGTGCGGATGCCCAAAAGCCAGCACTGACAGCGGCTACGCCACCGCTTCTGCGAGCGCCTCGTCAATCGGCGCGTCCGACGAGGGCGCGAGTATCTTGCCGGCCACCAGACGTACCGCGAGAAGGATCGCTGCCGCGCCGACCATCAGCCCGGTGTGTAGAAGCCAGAACGACGTCGCCGGCATCTTCTCCAGCAATCCGCCGACCCAGCCGACGAACAGATTGCCCATGAAGAGGTGCAGGTAGAAGCAGCCGACCATCAGGCCGGTCAGACCCTTCGGTGCGGCGCGAGAGTAGAGCGCGATGGCGACGGGAAAGACGTTGGCGAAGCCGAGGTCGTTGACGACCTCGAATGCGATGGCCCAGCCGAGCCCGACCTTGACGTGCGTTGCGGCGATGATTGTCGACGCAGCCGCCAGAAGAAGCGGCGCCGTCGATCCCAGCATGACGCCGACCGTCACCTTGGTGATCTCGTCCGGCTCGGTCCAGCGCGTGCCGAACCAGCGCCAGAAGCCGACGGATGCCGCGATTGTCCCGGCACTGATGATCGAGCCGAAGGACAGGATCCACGTGATCGGCATCGTCTTGCCGAAGAAGACAAGCTGATAGTTCGCCTGGCCCCAGACGAGATAGGCGTTGAAGATCTCCTGATTGCCGACCATCGCCACGGCCAGTACCGGCAAGATACCGATGAGCACCGCGATCTTGAGCCAGTCCGCGCCGGTCAGGGGCGGACGCGCGGGCGTTGCAACGTCGCGCCGGATGGGCTGCTCGACCGGAAAATGCGAGCGGCCCATCAGGTAGATGACAAGACCGATGAGCATGCCCACACCCGCTGCGCCGAATCCGTAATGCCAGCCATAGACCTGCCCGAGCGTGCCGCAGACAAAGGGCGATGCGATCACCGCAACCTGCACGACGAACAGGAATATCTGGAACGCATCGGCGCGGCGTTCGTCTCCCGGGCCGTAAAGATCGCCGACCTGCGTCGCGATGTTTCCCTTGAAGCAGCCGACGCCGATGAGAAGGCACAATAGCGCAAGCAGAAAACTCGCCTCGAACGCCATGAGGAAGTGGCCGAGCGCCATGAGGCTCGCGCCCAGCGCGACCGTGCGCGTCCGTCCGAGGAAGCGGTCGGCGATGAAGCCGCCGCCGATGGGCGTCAGATACACGAATCCCGCATAGAGACCGAAGATGGCCGAAGCCAGCGCCTGAGGCGAGAGGCCGGCTCCGTAGATGCTTTCGACGGCGCTTCGGAAAGGCCCGAACCCGACAACGTGCTCGATGTGACCCGGATGCAGAAGACTGTTGGTCATGTAGAGCACCAGCAGTGCCTGCATGCCGTAATAGGAAAACCGTTCCCAGAACTCGCAGAAACTGAGCCAGCCAAGGCCCGAGGGGTGGCCGATGAAGGCCGTGTCTCGGTGGTCCAAAGCTTTGATGTCGGCCATTGCGCGCGCCCCGCTGACAATTTGAAAACACCGCTTCCGTCCAGAGACGCGGCGAGGGCATCGTGGCGCAGGCTATCTGTGCATGCAATCGGCCTGCGCTCCGCTCACACAGGCGTGACGGCCTTGCGCTCCGATCGCTCGCCTACTCGCCGGCGATTGAAACGTCAGGCGACGAGGTTTGCGGCGGCTCATCCGCCTCGTGCAGGCGGCGCGGGAAGTGGCAGCGCACCAGCGTGCCGTTCTCGCTCTCGATTTCAACCCAGCCATTGTGGAGTTCGACAAAGCGGTTGACGAGCGCAAGGCCGAGGCCGGCGCCGGCGCGCTGACCGGAGCGGTTCTTGGACGAGAAACGCTCGAACACATTGGCCTTCACTTCCGGTGCGATGCCGGGGCCGGTGTCGGCCACGGCGATCTGGACATCTTCGTCGACGATGACGCCGCTCAGCGTGATCGTGCCGCCTGCTGGGGTGTATTTGAAGGCGTTCGACAGAAGATTGAACACGACCTGCTGGATGCGGCGCTCGTCGCCGAGGAACTGTCCGGCATCCGGCGCACAGTCGACGGTCAGCTCCAGATTGACTTTCGAGGCCCATTCGCGCGCCGTCGCCGCGACCGCGTTGAGCAGCTCATGCAGGTCGATCCGCGCCAGTTCCAGCCGCAGCGCGCCGGACTCGATCAGCGACAGGTCGAGGATGTTGTTGATCAGGTCCTTCAGCGTGTTCGAGCCGCTGATGATGTCCTGCAGATAGCCGGATTGCGCGCGATTGAGCTCGCCCGGAATGCCGCTCGCCAGATGCTCGGCAAAGCCCATGATGGTGTTGAGCGGCGTGCGCAGCTCGTACGACACATGCTTGATGAAGTCGGACTTGAGATTGTCCGCAGCCTCCAGCGCATCGTTGCGTTCGCGCAAGGCGCTTTCGATGCGGAAGCGGTCCGTCACGTCCGCAAAAGTGACGAGGATCGCCCCGTCCGGAAGCGGCGATAGCGACAGCGAGAGGATCGTGCGATCGCTGCGCTCGATCTCGCCCCAGTCGCGGCGGCTGGGTGCGCCGGACACGATGCTCTGGATCAGGCGTTCCCACACCGCCTCGTCGCCGAATTTGTCGGCGCATGCCGCCGCGATGGAACGGACATGCGGCTCGCCGGCGAGATCCTTGGGCGAGAGGTTCCAGATGCGGATGAACGCCGCATTGTGCAGCTTCATTTTTCCATCGGGCCCGAACACGACGACGCCTTCCTGCAGCGTGTCGAGCGTCGCGGACTGCACCTTGATCAGCGTGTTGTAGTTGCTTTCGAGCGCCAGGCGCTCGGTCACGTCTTCATAGAGGAAGGTCAGCCCGCCAAACGGATGGGGCTGCGCCACGACCCGCAGCGTCTTGCCGCCCGGCACATGCCAAAGGTCTTCCGACGGATACTCGCCAGGATTTTCGTAGCGCGTCAGCCGCTCGCGCTTCCACGCCTGATAGTCGCGCTGCTCCGGCAGCTTGCGGTCCTCGCGCAACCGGTCGAGCACTTCGCCGTCGGCCGGATGCGTGTCGAGCCAGCTTTCCGAGAGCCCCCAGAGCCGCGCAAAGGCGCGATTGTAGAAGGTCAGCTTCTGGTCGCGCCCGAAGATCGCAACGGCGGTCGCCAGTTTGTCGAGCGTGTCGGCATGCGCGTCGATGTGCTGCTGCAGCCGGGACTCCGCGGCGGAGACTTCCGTCACATCGATGGCGCTGCCGACGACGCCCATTCCGTCGATCGGTGTTTCGGTGACGGCGAGTGCGCGGCGATGTCCGCCGACGACGGCGAAGCGCCGTGCCTCGAGCGTGCCGCGCTGATTGCGCGCCGACGCGGCGAGGTCGCGTTCGGACTTTTCCAGCGCGGACTGGTTGGCGCGCGCCGTCTCCACGTCCGGTGCGCCGGTCGCGCTGAGAAACGCCTGGTTGCCCCAGACGAGCGAGAGCGTCGCGTCGCGCAGCCAGACCGGCAGGGGCAGGGCATCCAACAGTTCGCGGAAGTCCGTGACGCGCGCGGAGACGGCCGGAGCAAGTTCCATCCACACTGCCGCCATGCCGCCGACAGCGCGTCCGCGCACGGTGATCGCGCGCCCATTCTTGTCGTGTACGGGCAGCGTGAAGCCGATGCCGCGATCTGCAAGATCGTCGAGTGCCTTGGAAAGGTCCGTCGCTTCTGGTCCGGAAAGGCAGGATTCCAGCATCGCGTCGGCGCCGGCATAGGAGAGCGGCGCGTTGCCGTCGCGGCCCCACACGATCAGCGCCTCTCGGCTGGCGGACAAAAGCGCATCGCGTTCGCCGACCGCCGCGCGCATGCGCCCGCCGGCGTGACGCAGCATCCGGCGCAGCTTGCCTGCAGCGGATTGCTCTGCGACCGCCCACAGTGCCGCTGCCGCCGCGAGCGCCACTGCGCCAGCCGCAACGGCCGACAGAACAAGCAATTGTTCGGTCGCCGCGTCCGTCGCGGCCCAAGCGGGCGTCGGCATCAGGAGGAGTCCCGCAGCGGCGAGCCAACCGGCCCGCGCAGCCGCAAATCCTCCCCTAACGCCTGGGTTTTTGTTCTGTCCCATTGTGGGACGCATTCCCGGCTGCCCCCGATTCTCGCCACAAGCGACGAATCACTGTGGAATCAATATGATACGGGCGTTAACCTCAGCCGCAAGGGAATGTGGTTAATAAAAAGTAAAAAACTACATCTTGGCGACAGCCCAATATTTTGGGCCGATATTCCGTTTTTCGAGTCAAATCAGGGAATTAAGTCTTCCGGGTACGGAACGTCACCGGATCGTCACCGATCGCGACACGTCAGTCCAAATGTTCCGCATCGTCGGGAACGCCCGTCCATCGGTGCATCCGTTCTTCATAGACGGAGAATTTCGGCGAGGGGAAACCGGGGTCGGCAAAGCCGCCGACCGGCACCGCGATGACATCGGGCATATGATCGATTTGATAATAGACCGTCGAGCCGCAAACCGGACAGAAATGAAACGTCGCGCTGCCGCCGCTATCGCCGACGCGGACATACTGCGTTGAGCGGCCCTCGATCTTCGCAGCATCGCGCGGCCAGCGCGCCTGTGCGCCGAATGTGCTCCCCGTGCGCTTCTGGCAGGCGAAGCAATGGCACATGGAGACGCGGACCGGCTCGCCTTCACAGGTGATGCGAAGCTGACCGCAGGAACAAGTGGCGGTGCGCGACGTCATCCCGGCGCTATGCCTCCAGCAGGCCCATGGCTTCCTGGGCGCGCGCGCCGTGCCTGGCCTCTTCAATGCCGTTCTGGCGGAAGAGTTCGGCGGCCTCGGCATTCGGCGTGTTGTCGGCCCAGGTATCGTAGAGCGTCTTGCCGTTGTTTTCGGCTTTGACGAGTCCTTCGAGAATGGCGCGCGTGACCGAGACGCCGGACACTTTGGCGTAGGGATTTTCAGACGGCGCCGGCACAGCGAACTCCTCGCCGTAGAGGATGCCAATCGCCTTGGCGACGCGATGGGCGTGGGCGACCTCTTCGCGGCCATTGGCGTTGAGCAATTTGGCGACCGCATCGCTCGCGTTCACGGCCAGATTGCCGTAGCCCACCTCACCGGACGCTTCGAGATAGACCATCAATTTCAGGTCATCGATGGTCGGCGACGTGACGGCGTTGATATGCCTGAATGCCTCGCCCGAACTTGCGGGCATGAATTTCGGAAGCTTGTTCATCTGGTATCCCTGCCTGGAAAAGGCAGGGTATCGCAGGCCCAATGATCTGTCGAAGGGCGAAGTCCCAAGCGCTGATCAGTACCTGTAGTGATCCGGCTTGAACGGGCCGGATTGCGGCACGCTGATATATTCGGACTGCTTGTCCGTGAGCTTGGTCAGCTTTACGCCGATTTTTTCGAGATGCAGGCGCGCCACCTTTTCATCGAGATGCTTGGGCAGCGTGTAGACCTTCTTCTGGTACTTCCCCTGGTTGGCGAAGAGTTCCATCTGCGCCAGCGTCTGGTTGGTGAAGGACGCGCTCATCACGAAGGACGGATGACCCATAGCGTTGCCGAGGTTCACCAGGCGGCCCTCCGATAGAAGGATGATGCGCTTGCCGTCGGCGAACTCGATCTCGTCGACCTGCGGCTTGACGTTGTGCCATTTGTAATTGCGCAAAGCGGCGACCTGGATTTCGGAATCGAAGTGGCCGATGTTGCAGACGATGGCGCGGTCCTTCATCGCGCGCATGTGCTCGATCGTCAGGACGTCGACATTGCCCGTGGCGGTGACGAAGATGTCAGCCCGCGGTGCTGCATCTTCCATCGTGGTGACCTCATAGCCTTCCATCGCCGCCTGCAGCGCGCAGATCGGATCGATCTCGCTGACCATGACGCGGCAGCCGGCCTGGCGCAGCGACGCGGCAGAGCCTTTGCCGACATCGCCGAAGCCGGCGACCATCGCGACCTTGCCGGCCATCATAACGTCCGTGCCGCGGCGAATGCCGTCGACCAGGGATTCGCGGCAGCCATAGAGATTGTCGAACTTCGACTTGGTCACGCTGTCGTTCACGTTGATCGCGGGGAAGAGAAGCTTGCCTTCCTTCTCCATGATGTAGAGGCGGTGCACGCCGGTCGTCGTTTCTTCCGAAACGCCCTTGATGTTCTTGGCCAGCTCGGCGAACCAGCCCGGCTTTTCCTTCAGCGTACGCTTGATGAGCGCATAGAAGACTTCTTCTTCTTCGTTCTCGGGCTTGTCGAGGAATGCGGTGTCGCCCTTTTCGGCGCGCAGGCCGTGATGAACGAGCATCGTGGCGTCGCCGCCATCATCCAGGATCATGTTCGGGGTACCGCCGTCGCCCCATTCCAGGATCTTGCGGGTATAGTCCCAATAGTCCTTCAGGCTCTCGCCTTTGACTGCAAAGACCGGAATGCCGGACGCCGCGATCGCAGCCGCCGCGTGATCTTGAGTCGAGTAGATGTTGCAGGAGGCCCAGCGGATATCTGCACCGAGCGCCTTCAGAGTTTCGATCAGTACCGCCGTCTGGATCGTCATGTGCAGCGAACCGGCAATGCGTGCGCCCTTCAGCGGCTGCGACTTGGCAAACTCCGCGCGCGTCGCCATCAGGCCGGGCATCTCCACCTCGGCGATCGCCAGCTCCTTGCGGCCCCAATCGGCGAGCGTGATGTCCTTGACGACATAATCGTGAGCGGCGGCCATATGCAGGTCCTTTTGATGGGCGCGCGCGGTATAGCAGCGGGCGCGCTGGCGGGCAAGAAACATATAAAGAAATACGCATGTCTTTATTCTAGGATAGTTTGCCGCACATTCTTGAATTGCAGGTATACTATCCTATCTGGGAAATCTAAACGAAGCAGGCAAGCCGTCATGCATTTACGAATTGATCCCGAAATTTTTGAATGGGGGGGTCCGATAGCCTTTTTGAGGCGCGCGGCCCCCTGGAAGGAAACGAGCAGGTGAACGACGCCAAGGAATTGTTCGCGCTTGCTGACGCCGATGATGCCGGCGCGCTGCTTCGGGCCCTGGGCGAAACGCCCTCTCACGCCGTGCGGCAGGCAGCGGGAGAAACGTTGTTCCTGTACGCACTCTATCGCGGCAAAGCCAAGTGCGTGGAGGCGTTGCACAGGCGCGGCGGACTGACACTGCACGAAGCGGCCGCCGCCGGCGATCTCGCGCATGTGGAGGCGTGCGTTGCGACGGCACCGTGGACGCTTCAATCGCTATCGGCAGATGGTTGGACAGCTTTGCATCTCGCAGCGTTTCTCGGCCGCGACGCGGTCGTTGTTCGACTGCTCGAACTCGGCGCGGATGCGCGCCAATGGGCGAGAGCGTTCGAGACGAATCTCGCAATTCATGCCGCGTGCGCGGGACGCCGCATCGGCAAGGAGGCCTTCGCGAGGCTCGTCCAAGCGACCGGCGATCCTGACGTTACGCCGAAACATGGCTACACGCCGCTCATGGAAGCAGCGCTGCAGGGCGGTTCCGATCTTGTCGACGTTCTGCTCGCAGCCGGTGCGGACAAGACCCGCCGGCACCCCGACGGCAAGACCGCGGCCGATTTCGCGCGCGAGAAGGGGCACGCGGAGTTGGCGAAACGACTGGAATAGGCGCGCTACTCTTCGCCGAATTTTGCTTCGATCAGCGCCAGGATCGCCGTCAGCGCTTCGCCGGAATCCGGACCCTCGGCGGCGAGTTCGACTTCGGAACCCATGCTGGCGGCCAGCATCATCAGTCCCATGATGGAGCGTGCATTCACTTCCTGACCGTCGCGCGCAAGGGTGATGACCGATTCAAACCGCGCTGCCGCCTCGACGATCTTGGCCGAGGCGCGGGCATGCAGGCCGCGCTTGTTCGTGATCTTGGCGACGGCCGTCCGGCGTTCGCTCATTCCTTGGAAACGCCCGCGAGGTCGGCGGAACCTGCGCGCATGTATTTGCGGCCCGCATCGATCGCTTCCTTCACCGCCTGTTCGAGCGGCAGCTTGTTGCGCACATCGATGAGCTTGATGAGGCTGGGAAGGTTGACGCCGGCCAGCACTTCGATCTTGCCGCGTTCCAGAATGGTCAATGCGAGATTGCACGGTGTGCCGCCGAACATGTCGGTGGCGATGACGACGCCGCGGCCGACATCGACGGACTTCGCGGCCGCTGCGATTTCGCGCTGGCGTCGCTCGATGTCGTCCTCCGGTCCGATGCACACCGCGCGAAGATGCGTCTGCGGTCCGACCATGTGTTCCATCGCAGAAATGAACTCCTGCGCCAGGCGGCCGTGGGTAACCAGAACAATGCCGATCATGTGTTGCCTCAAATGCGCGCGAAAGATAGCAAGGTTGGCGCGCGGTAAAAGCCCTCAATTGCGCTTGACAGATCAGCGCAAAGCGTCGTTGTGCAGTGCCGCGACGGCCGCCAGGATTTTGTCCGGCGCCGATTCTTCGAATGCCGGCAGAGCGATAAGAAACGGCCGCGCCTTTTGCGCCAGATGCAGCGGTTTCGGCGGTGCAAACGTCCGGCGTTCGGGCATGCGCTTTACCTTTGCGGCGAGATCCACGACCAGCGCGATGTGCGCGCTTGCCGCATGCGGCATCTCGACGATTCCAACTCCGCGAACTTCCAACAGCCCTGCGATGGCCTTCGGCGCACGCGCTGTCAGCCTGCCGCGCAGGATCACAAGATCCGTCCTGTCGTCGCAGACAAGCTGTGCGCCGCGGCCGATAAGGCGAAGCGCGAGATCCGATTTTCCCGCGCCGCTGTCCCCGAGAAGAAGCACGCCGGCGCTCGCCGGCGCCTTGAACGCAACGCCGGCGCGACCGACACGCACGCAGGTTGCGTGGATGTTCACCGTGGGTGTCATCCGCGCGCCAGCGGCAGGTCAACGATGAATCGCGCGCCGCCGCCCTCGCGGTTCTCTGCCCATACGCGGCCGCCTGCGCTTTCAGTGATCTGGCGTGCGATCGAGAGACCAAGACCGGAGTTCTTGCCGAAATGATCGTTCGGCCGCTCCGTATAAAACCGTTCGAAGATCGTCTCCAGATTTTCGGGCGGGATGCCAGGTCCGTTGTCCTCGACGGTGACGCGTGCGCGACCCGATTCCGCGGTTGCGGTGATCGCGACCGTTCCGCCTTCGGGGCTGAACGAGCCGGCATTGTCGACCAGGTTGCGGAACACCTGGCCGAGGCGTTCATCGCGGGCAAGCACGCGGGCGTTGGCCGGCAGCTTCACGTCGAGCTTGATCGCGATGCCGTGCGACACATCGGTCATGCGGTAGATCTCGACGATGGTTTCCAGCAGGCGCGCAAGATCGACGCGCTCGCTGGTCTCGCGGCTGAGCTCGGCATCGAGGCGCGAAGCGTCCGATATGTCGGTAATCAGCCGGTCGATTCGCTTCACGTCGTTGCGCACGATCTCCAGCATGCGCGCGCGCGATGCGTCGTTGTCCGCCCGGGTCAGCATCTCGACGGCGCTTTTGAGCGAGGTGAGGGGATTCTTCAGCTCATGTGCCACATCGGCCGCGAAGCGTTCGATCGCATCGATGCGGTCGTACAGGGCGCGGGTCATCGACGACAGGCTCGCCGCGAGATCGCCGATTTCGTCACGCCGCTCTTCCATGCTGGGGATGGTGCCGCGCCCGGCATGGCCGCCGCGCACCTCGTCGGCAGCCTTGGCCAATCGCTGAACCGGTTCAGCGATGAAACGCGCGAGGAAGAGCGACGAGACGACCATCACGGCGACGGCGACAAGGAACACCTGAATGAGCGTCGCGCGCTCCTCGCGCAGGATGTCATCGATGTCGCCGCCCTCGGTCGAGACGAGCAGCACGCCATAGATCGCCTTGAAGCGCTGAACCGGAATAGCGACGGACAGCACCAGCTTGTTCAGCTGGTCGACGCGTTCGGCCGTCGCGATGTCGCCGCCGAGCGCCGTCGTGACTTCGCTGTAGACCTTGCCGTTGTCGCCGGCCTCGAAATAGGTTTCCAGCGTCGTGAAGGGCCGCACGCCCATCAGCCCGTCATAGATGCGCGAAACGTTGGCGTTGAAGCTGTGCCAGAAATCGATCGGCGGCAGTTCCTGGACCTGCACGACATTGCGCGCGAGCAGGTAACGCGTATCGATGAGCAAATGGCCGTTCGTGTCGTAAAGGCGCGCGCGAAGGCGCGTCGGGGCGATAAGCTGGCGCAGCAGTGGCTTGGCCTGTCCCACCTGTATGCCGTGCGTGTCCTCGTCGGTCGTGTATTCGGCGAGCGTACTGGCAACGATCTGTGCCTGCTCCTCGATGCCGGTGAGGCGCTCATCGACAAGGCCGACGCGGCTCGACTGCACGGCAAGCACGCCGGCGATCAACACAACGAGGGCGAAAGCATTGAACAGAATGATGCGGCGCGTCAGCGCGGAAAACCGCGAGCGCCTTGGCACGGCCGCCATGGCTACGCCGGTCTGCGGGCGCTACGCCTCGCGATAGCGATAGCCCACACCATAAAGCGTTTCGATGGCGTCGAAATCGTCGTCGACGACCTTGAACTTCTTGCGCAGCCGCTTGATGTGGCTGTCGATCGTGCGGTCGTCGACATAGACCTGGTCGTCATAGGCTGCGTCCATCAGGCTGTCGCGGCTTTTGACAAAGCCCGGCCGCTGCGCGAGCGCCTGCAGGATCAGGAATTCCGTGACGGTCAGGCGCACCGGCTTGTTGTCCCACGTGCACTCGTGCCGCTGCGGATCGAGCGCGAGCTTGCCGCGCACGAGTGCGTCCTTCTTGCCTTCTGCGCCGTTCGTTCCACCGCGATGCGGATCGGCCCGGCGCAGAATAGCCTTGACGCGTTCCAGCAGGAGCCGCTGAGAAAACGGCTTGCGGATATAGTCGTCTGCGCCGGCATTGAGCCCCATCAGTTCGTCGATCTCTTCATCCTTCGAGGTGAGGAAGATAACGGGCAGATCGGCGTTCTGGCGGAGCCGGCGCAGCAGCTCCAATCCATCCATCCGCGGCATCTTGATGTCGAGGATGGCGAGGTCGGGCGGCGTCGCGGTCAGCGCAGTGAGGGCGGACGCGCCGTCCGTAAAGGAGCGGACGTGGTACCCTTCCTGTTCGAGGAGCATCGTCACGGATGCAAGGATGTTCTTGTCGTCGTCAACGAGCGCAATGTTGGCCATGATTCCCGCCCGGTTCAGCGCCGCCAGTATAGGGCCGTCACCGCCAAAGCAAAGCAAGCCAGCTCGGACCGAATCGCGGATTGGCTAGATGAACTCAACCTTGAGGATTTCGTACGACCGCGCTCCGCCGGGGGTCGTCACCTCGACGGTATCGCCCTTACCCTTGCCGATCAGCGCCCGCGCGATGGGCGAGGACAGCGAAATCCGTCCGCGCTTGGCGTCGCTCTCTACGTCGCCGACGATCTGGTACTTGCGCTCCTCGTCCGTATCCTCATCGACCAGGGTCACGGTCGCGCCGAACTTGACCGTCGAGCCGGACAGCTTGGACACGTCGATAACCTCGGCCCGGCCAATCTGGTCCTCGAGCTCCATGACGCGGCCCTCGATAAAGCCCTGGCGTTCCTTGGCGGCGTGATATTCGGCGTTTTCCGACAGATCGCCATGCGCGCGCGCTTCCGCGATCGCCTTGATGATCTCGTGGCGTTCGACGTTCTTGAGATGGTTCACCTCGTCCTCGAGGGACTTGAACCCGGCGGCAGTCATGGGAATCCGTTCCATGGCACTCAATTCCTGTAGTCAGCAAAGAACTTCCGTCCGGCCCCGCTTTGGCGGTCTGGCCGGGTGCGGAATTTTGCAGTGTTTTCCTTAAATCCTTGTTACGCCTGGGCTTTCTCAATCCCTAAGGGGGCGCCAGTCATAAACTGTAAGACTGCAAGGGGGCGACTTCAAGGGAGCCGGACTGAAGTGCCGCAATCGCCTGGGTAACCGCGGCGGCTCCGGCGATGGTCGTGTAGTAAGGGACCTTGAGCGTTAACGCATTGCGCCGGATGGAAAGCGAGTCGGTCAACGCCGTCGCCCCTTCGGTCGTGTTGAAGACCAGATGGATCTCGCCGTTCTTCAGCGCGTCGACCACGTGCGGGCGGCCTTCCATGACCTTGTTGATGAAGCGCACTGGCAGCCCGGCGGCCTCGAGCGCGAGCGCCGTTCCGCGGGTGGCGACGATTTCAAATCCCATTGCGATCAGCTCGCGCGCCGAGGTGATGACTTCATCCTTGTCCGCGTCCTTGACCGAAATGAAGACGCTGCCCGCCAGCGGAAGTTTCAGGCCGGCGCCGATCTGGCTTTTGGCGAAGGCGCGGCCGAAATTGCGGTCCAGGCCCATGACTTCGCCGGTCGAGCGCATCTCGGGGCCGAGCACCGTATCGACGCCAGGAAAGCGCGCGAAGGGCAGGACTGCTTCCTTGACCGAGATGTGGGGAGAGGTTGACGGCCTGAGGTCGAAATCCTTCAGCAGTTCGCCCGACATGACGCGCGCCGCGATCGAGGCGATGGGCAAGCCGACCGCCTTGGCCACGAACGGCACCGTGCGGCTGGCGCGCGGATTGACCTCGAGCACATAAATGTCGCTGCCCTGGACAGCGTACTGCACATTCATCAGTCCACGGACTTTCAGGGCCCTGGCCATGGCGACTGTCTGACGCTCGATTTCCGCGATGGTCTCGGCGTTGAGCGAATGGGGCGGGATGGCGCAGGCCGAATCGCCGGAGTGCACGCCGGCTTCCTCGATATGCTCCATGATGCCGGCGACGAAGACGTTTTCCTCATTGTCGCAGATCGCGTCGACGTCGACTTCGATCGCGTGATGCAGGAAGCCGTCGATCAAAACCGGATTATCGCCGGAGATGCGGAACAATTCGCCGGACTGGACCTGCGTGATCAGATGCGGTTCGTCCGCGCACACCACCATGCCACGTCCACCGAGCACATAGGATGGACGCAGGATGACGGGGTAACCGATCTCCCTCGCGGCTGAGATGGTTTGTTCCGCCGTCATCGCGGTCGCATTGCGCGGCTGCTTGAGCCCGAGATCGTTCAGCAGTTTCTGGAAGCGCTTGCGGTCTTCGGCAAGGTCGATGGCGTCGGCGCTGGTGCCGAGGATCGGAACGCCTTCTTCGACAAGCGTGTTGGCGAGCTTGAGCGGAGTCTGGCCGCCGAACTGGACGATCACGCCGAGCAGCGTGCCTTTTTTCTGCTCGGTGCGGACCAGGGCGATCACGTCCTCGGCGGTGAGCGGCTCGAAGTAGAGCCGGTCCGAGGTGTCGTAGTCGGTGGAGACGGTCTCCGGGTTGCAGTTGACCATGATGGTCTCGAAGCCGTCCTGCTTCAGCGCCAGGGCCGCGTGCACGCAGCA
>Ga0265325_10000093_pt1 | contig 63498 bp, 66 predicted proteins | sample 41420metaG_FD_202090 | JGI IMG/M metagenome (GOLD analysis project Ga0265325, IMG submission 202090) | Rhizosphere microbial communities from Carex aquatilis grown in University of Washington, Seatle, WA, United States - 4-14-20 metaG | ecosystem: Host-associated > Plants > Roots > Rhizosphere...
TTACTTTTATGCCCGCCGCGAGGACCAGCGCGCAAAGCGCTGCCTTCGAGATCGTCTCCATGGTCCCTTCGATCAGCATGCCATGGACCACGCTGCCGACGACGATCACCACCGCGAGGGACAGGTGGGCGATGCGCCAAGTTCGCAATCCCAGTCGCCGGCGGATGGTAGCCAAAAGCGCGACGGCGAAGACGGCCCACATGGCGATCACACCGAAGGGCGAGAACGGCGTCGGTGATGTGAAGGTAAGGGCGTCAATCATATCCGGCGGACTTGTGACCCAAAGGCCCCCGACGTGGATCAATATCGCCACGACCAGCGCGCCTCCGATCCAGTGGTGTGTGCGCCGCCCCCGATAAGCATGCAGTTCTGGCAAGTATCCGGCGATCAGCAAAGGCTGAACGAGCATGAGGCCTAGTGCGATCATCCCCGCGAACCCGGCGAGTATGTAAACCGCACCGCGCCATTCGAGCTGCGGGCTCGTCGCGGCAAGCGCGATCGGCACGCCAATAGCGATGACAAGAGCGGCCCAGATCACGGTCGCCTTCGCCAACCTCATACCCTTGTTCCAAACTCGCTCAGGCCGGCTGAAGGACGAAGTGCGCCTCCAGGCTGGTCTCTTTTGCGCTCCGCATCACGGGACGCAGAAAGACGGTCTTGAATTCACCGCTGTCATAGGCGAGGTGACCATGGGGTTGGCCGAAGATGGGAATAATCTGCGGCATCTCAAGGCGGAACGCGCCGTTCTTGTCGGTGAGCGTGGCTCCATGACTTTGCGGCTCGTGCTCCTGCCCTTCCGGCGTGTGCGCCCAAATTTGGATGCGCTGCCCGGCGAGCGGAGCCCCGTCGCCTGCGCGGCGTACGGTGCCGCTCATCCAAAAGCCGCCCTTGCCGATCCGCTCCACGATCGGCGCGCCTTTGATGTAGTTGTTGGATCCGCCCGACATCGAAGGGGTCGGCGCGAGCCCTTGCGCGCAAGCGGGCAACAGCAGTCCGGAAACCCCCGCTGCTAGGACGAAGCTGCCACCGGTTAGAAGGTTGCGGCGATTGATTACGACGGTGGTCATGTACGGTCCTCCTGGCAGTCGTGCCGTTGCTCAACCGAGAAGACGGCAACAGGCAAGACTCCTTGAATTTAGCGCAGTTGCGACCAATTTCCAATTGGGAGAGCGAAAAGCACGCCACTTTCACGATCAAAAAGTCGTGCTATAGAGCCGCCATGATGGCGGGGCCGCGTCCAAATAAGCACGCGCGACTTTCCGCTGTCCAAATCGTTGCCGGGCCGCTCGCGAAAGGTTGCTCCTCAATGGCGAAGATCAAAGTCGCAAATCCCGTCGTCGAAATGGACGGCGACGAGATGACCCGCATCATCTGGCAGCTGATCAAGGACAAGCTGATCCACCCCTATCTCGACATCAACCTTCTCTATTACGACCTCAGCGTCCAGAAGCGCGACGAGACCGACGATCAGATCACCATCGACGCGGCCAACAAGACCAAGGAAGTCGGCGTCGCGGTGAAATGCGCCACCATCACTCCGGACGAAGCACGGGTGAAGGAATTCAACCTCAAGAAGATGTGGCGTTCTCCCAACGGCACCATCCGCAACATCATCGGCGGCGTGATCTTCCGTGAGCCGATCATCTGCAAGAACGTCCCGCGGCTGGTGCCTGGCTGGACGCAACCGATCGTGATCGGGCGCCATGCCTATGGCGACCAGTACCGCGCCACCGACATCCGCGTTCCGGAAAAGGCCAAGCTGACGCTGAGTTACGTCACGCCGGAAGGCCAGAAGGTCGAACACGAAGTTTTCGAATTCCCGAGTTCGGGCGTCGCGCTTGCCATGTACAACCTGGATGACTCGATCCGCGATTTTGCGCGCGCGTCATTCAATTACGGGCTGATGCGCGGTTTTCCCGTGTACCTGTCGACCAAGAACACCATCCTCAAGGTCTATGACGGTCGCTTCAAGGATCTCTTCCAGGAGGTCTTCGACAAGGACTTCAAGGCCGAGTTCGACAAGAGGAAGCTCGTCTACGAGCACCGTCTGATCGACGACATGGTGGCGGCAGCGATGAAGTGGTCGGGCGGCTATGTCTGGGCCTGCAAGAACTATGATGGCGACGTGCAGTCGGATGTCGTGGCGCAAGGCTTCGGCTCGCTCGGCCTGATGAGCTCGGTGCTGATGACGCCGGACGGCAAGGTCGTGGAATCGGAAGCCGCGCACGGCACCGTCACGCGCCACTACCGCGAACATCAGAAAGGCAGGGAAACCTCGACCAATTCGGTCGCCTCGATCTTTGCCTGGACGCGCGGCCTCGCCCATCGCGCCAAGCTCGACAACAACCCGGCGCTGGCTAAATTCTCGGCCACGCTTGAGAAAGTCTGCGTCGACACGGTCCAGTCAGGCTTCATGACCAAGGACCTGGCGCTGCTTGTGGGGGCCGACCAGAAGTGGCTCTCCACCACCGGCTTCCTCGACAAGGTCGACGAAAACCTGAAGAAGGCGATGGGCGTTTAATTGGCAATATATTTTGGTACGTATTCGAAACCGGCGCGGGAAACCCCGCGCCGGTTTTATTTATACTGATCAATGTTAGACTCGCGATGGTCTTCGGGGACATCGCGCGATGTTTGACCTGCTGCTCTTTGTTTTGCCTTTGTCGCTAGTTTTCCTCGCCATCCTTCTTGGCCTGACGATTGTCACCGCCTCGTGGCGCTGGGTGACCCTGTTTATCCTGCTATTCGCCGGCATTTTGGCGTGGGCCTGGATCGACCATTCGATCGCCGCGAAAGCGCCGGGCTACATTGAAGGACAAATGGGAGCGCTTTTCGTCGTGGCCTTCACCATCGCCACATACGCATTTGCGATTGCCCTGGTCGTCTATGCGGTCGGAATAATCTGGTGGAAGTATCGGATCTAGACGGTGTCCACGGATTCACTCGTGGTCTTGACCGGTACCCGCTGCCCGACGCGTTTTTCCACCACGTCCTTGATCCGCTTGGCGATGCGCTGGTCGCGCCGCATCAATGCATGCAGATCGTGCGCATCCAGCGCCAGCAAGTTGGTGCGGCTGAGCGCCACGACGGTCGCCGACCGCCGGGTGCGGCGCAGGACGGCGACCTCGCCAAAAAATTGACCCGCGCCAAGACGCACCGGCTCCTTCTTGCCCTTGAAGGTGATCTCCACGTCTCCATCGGCGATAAAATACATCGAATGGGCGGATTCGCCCTCTCGCACGATGACTTCCCCGACCTCGGCCACTTGCGCCCGCAACAATTCCATAACGTCGGAAATTTCCGCCGCATCAAGCTCTGCAAACAATGGCACCCGCGAAATCATGCCCCAGGTGACGATAAAATCGCGGCGGTGAACCTGTTCAGCAAAGGCGGTGGCGATGATGCCGACCGGCAGTGCCATCATGACGAGGCCGGCGAAGATCGTCCCGGTCGCGATCAGTTTGCCGAGCGCGGTCACCGGCACCACGTCGCCATAGCCGATCGTGCCGATCGTTACGATCGCCCACCACAGCGCTTCAGGGATCGTGCCAAGCTTCTCGGGCTGGACCTTGCCCTCCGCCAGATGCATCAGTGAGGCGGCAACGAGCGCGCTGCCGAGCGCGATGACCAGACAGCCAAACAGTGCACGGCGTTCGTTATAGAGCACGTCAAGGAGCGAACGCATGGCCGGCGAATAGCGCGCGATCTTGAAGAAGCGCACCATACGAAACACCAGTACAAAACGGAAATCAGTGGGCAACACCATCGTGAACCAGAACGGCAGCACCGCAATGAGATCGATGATACCGGCGGTGCTGAGCGCATATTTGGTGCGCGCGCGCATGGCAGGCAGATGCTGATGGGGGCCGTGCTCAACTGCGGACCAGAGCCGCAAGCCGTATTCGACCGTGAATACGACCAGCGAAAACAACTCGATGAGCGCGAAGAGGCTCGCGTATCTCTCCTCATAGGCTGGTATCGATTCGAGCGCCACCGCGACCAAATTGACGATGATCAGCGCGACCAGAAGACGGTCGACCAACCAGCTGATACGGTCGCCGACGGGGCCCTGCTCGAGCACCTGATATACGCGTCTGCGCAAATCCCTGAGGCGGTTACGTGCCATTCCGCGGATCAACCCAGCTGGATTCGTGTGGATACCAATACACTGTTGTACGAGCGTCGATTTGCGCTCGATCAACCATGCGCCACGCTTCTAGTAAAGACGGACCGCGTAGATCGGCGGCAAATGCGCATTGATTAACTGCCATTTCTCTCCGGCGTTGTCACTGACCCACAGGCTGCCGGTGGTGGAGCCCATGGCAAGACGGGCCCCAGTGTCATCGACATCGAGCCCATGGCGGTAAACCAGGTCATAGGCGTCACGCCGCGGCAAACCATCCGCAAGGCTTTCCCAGGTCTTGCCGCCGTCGCGCGTGCGGGTCACGGCGAACGCTCCGTCGCGCGGCACACGTAATTCGTCCTTGATGGCGGGCACAAACCAGGCCGTCTGCCGGTCCTTCGGGTGCGCGACCACCGCGAAACCGAAATCGTCGATGGGTAATTTGGCCTGCGTCCAGGTCGCGCCGGCGTCGATCGAATGGAAGATGCCGCAATGATGCTGCATCCACATCGTGTCGGGCGCGGCGGCGCAGCGCGCAACCCGGTGCGGATCCTGGCTTTCGCGCACCCCCGCCTGCTCCGGCGGCATGTAGGTCGCCACTAATCCTTCGCCGAGCAACGTCCAGCTCTTGCCGCTGTTGCGCGTTTCCCAGACGCCACCGCAGGAGATCGCGACGAAAACCCGAGCCGGGTCGCGCGGGTCCGGCGAAATTGTATGGATGCCGGCATCGTCGTAGCCGCCGCCAAACCACTTTGCCCGCTCCGGTACATCCCAAAGTGACATCACTTGATGCCAGCTCGCACCGCGATCATCGGAAAAGAAAAGGCCCGCCGGTAGCGCGCCGGCCCAGAGCCGTCCGGTTTCATTCTCGCCTCCCGCTTCGAGCGTCCAGACCTGGAACAACGCGGGCGCACCGGCGGCGTCCGGTGCAAAGGCAGGCGCCGGCAATTCGGTCCAGGATTTACCGCCATCGTCGGAGCGATGAAGCTTGCTGCCAAAATGCCCATGCTTGAGCATCGCGTAGAGCGTCCCATCGCGCTCGTCGTAAAGCGTTGCCGTCACCGCGACTCCGGGGAAGTCCGTGCGCGTGATCGCCCATCCGCCGTTTTGCCGCGCGAATGAGATGAGACCCTTGCGGGTCGCGACCAGCATGCGATCACTCATGAAAATTCTCTCCGGATCACGCGCTTCCTTTGCGCATGATCTTATCCGAAAACCGGTGCCCATCCCTGATCGTTGTCGAGGACATGCTTTTCGGGATCATGCGCTAGCCCCCCGACAAAGCCTGCATCACATAGAGTTTGGAGTCGGCACGAATGGTTTGGCCAAGTGCAGCCTGGTGCGGTAGCCGCACGCCATCGGCAAAAATGCAGACGTGTTTTCGCAATCGTCCCTGCTCATCGAGCACATAGCCGCGCACATGCGGCCGTTCGCTGAACAGACCATCAAGCGCGTCGCCGACCGTTGCGCCTCGGGCGTGCAGCGGGCCATCGGGCACGACCTGGCGCAGCCAGCTGGTGAAATGGACTTCGGCCATCGAAATAAAGTAGCGAGAAATCGCGACGCATCAATGGCGGCATATGCACTTCGGGTCCGGTCACAAGTATTCAGGCGCCAAGTGCGGCTTCGATCGCCTTGAGCGCGTCTTCCGCCTTGGAACCGTCGGGTCCGCCGGCCTGCGCCATGTCGGGACGGCCGCCGCCACCCTTTCCACCAAGCACCTCGGCGCCTTTCTTGACGAGATCGACGGCATTGAACTTCGCGGTTAGGTCCTCGGTGACGGCGACCACAATCCCGGCCTTTCCGTCCTCGGCCAGGCCGACAATCGCCACGACGCCGGAACCTACCTGCCGCTTCCCTTCGTCTGCGAGGCTGCGCAGGTCCTTGAGGTCGATGCCCGACACGGCGCGCGCCAGCAGCTTGACCCCGTTCACCTGCCGCACGTCGGAGGCCTCACCGCCCGCCTTGCCGCCGCCGCCCATGGCCAGCTTCTTTTTGGCATCGGACAGCTCCCGCTCGAGCTTTTTGCGTTCATCCACGAGTGCCCCGATACGTCCGGGCATCTCTTCAAGCGGCACTTTAAGCTCCGCAGCGGCCGCTTTAACGACTTGAAGCTGTTTGTTAGCGGTCTTGCGGGCGGCTTTTCCGGTCAGAGCCTCGATCCGGCGGACACCGGCCGCCACCCCTGCCTCGCCGACCACGGAAATGAGGCCGATATCGCCGGTGCGGCGCACATGGGTGCCACCGCACAGTTCCACGGACCAGCCGAGCGTGTTGCCACTGCCCTCGCCCATAGCCACCACGCGCACTTCGTCACCGTACTTCTCGCCGAACAGTGCGCGCGCACCCGAGGCGATCGCATCATCCTGCGCCATCAAGCGGGTGGTGACCGGTGCGTTCTGAAGAATGATGTCGTTGGCGATGTCCTCGACGCGCTCGAGTTCATCAGCGGAAATCGGCTTGGGATGCGAGAAGTCGAAGCGCAGCCGGTCGGGCGCAACCAGCGAGCCCTTCTGGGCGACGTGGTCGCCAAGCACCTGACGCAGCGCCTCGTGCAGAAGGTGCGTGGCGGAATGGTTCTGGCGGATGGCACCACGGCGGGTGTGGTCGACATCGAGCAGCAGCGGATCGCCCACTTTGATCGCACCCTGCTCCACCTTGATCAGATGCGCGATGAGGTCGCCGGCTTTTTTCTGCGTGTCCGTAACCGCGAGCTTCACGCCCTCGCGCCGCATCTCGCCGGTGTCGCCAACCTGGCCCCCGCTCTCGCCATAGAATGGAGTCTGGTTCATCACCACGACGCCGGTGTCGCCTTTCTTGAACTCAGACACTTCCTTGCCGTCTTTCACTAACGCCGCGACAACCCCCTCAGCGCTTTCGGTCTCGTAGCCGAGAAATTCGGTCGCACCGATCTTCTCGCGCAGGGAAAACCAAATTGTTTCCTGCGCAGCGTCACCCGAGCCGGCCCAGGACGCGCGCGCTTTCGCCCGCTGGCGCTCCATCGCATCCGTAAAGCTCGCAAGATCGACGCTGATGCCGCGGGCGCGCAGTGCATCCTGCGTCAGATCGAGCGGGAAGCCATAAGTGTCGTAGAGTGTAAAGGCGGTTTCACCGTCGAACATGGCGCCGGTCTGGAGATTTGCACTCTTCTCGTCGAGAATGACGAGGCCGCGTTCGAGCGTGCGGCGGAAGCGCGTCTCTTCCAGCTTGAGCGTCTCGGTAATCAGGGCCTCGGCACGCAACAGTTCCGGATAAGCTTGTCCCATTTCACGGGTCAGCGTGGGGACCAGTTTCCACATCAACGGCTCTTTCGCACCGAGCAGTTCCGCATGTCGCATGGCACGCCGCATGATGCGGCGGAGCACATAACCGCGACCTTCATTCGAGGGCAGAACGCCATCCGCGATCAGGAAGGCCGACGCGCGCAGATGGTCGGCAATGACGCGATGCGAGGCCTTGTGCGGCCCGTTCGGCGAAACCTTGGTCAAATCGGCGATGACCTGGATCAGCGCGCGGAAAAGGTCGATGGCGTAGTTGTCATGCGTGCCTTGCAGAACGGCGGCGATGCGTTCAAGGCCCATGCCGGTATCGATCGATGGCCGCGGCAAGTTCACGCGTTTGCCGCCCTCGAGTTGTTCGTACTGCATGAACACGAGATTCCAGATCTCGATGAAGCGATCACCCTCGGAGTCAGCCGAGCCAGGCGGCCCGCCAGGAATCTTGTCGCCGTGGTCGTAAAAAATCTCCGAGCACGGGCCGCAGGGTCCGGTATCACCCATCGCCCAGAAGTTGTCGGCACCAGCGATACGGATAATCTTGCTGTCGGGAAGCCCCGCGATCTTCTTCCACAGTTTGAAGGCGTCATCGTCGTCGATATAGACGGTGATCAAAAGACGATCTTTCGGCAGCGCGAAGTCCTTGGTGACAAGGGCCCATGCCAGTTCGATCGCGCGCTCCTTGAAGTAGTCGCCGAACGAGAAATTGCCGAGCATCTCGAAGAACGTGTGATGGCGCGCGGTATAGCCGACATTGTCCAGGTCGTTGTGCTTGCCGCCGGCGCGCACGCATTTTTGCGCGCTCACGGCGCGCGAATACGGCCGCTTCTCCAGACCTGTGAATACGTTCTTGAACTGCACCATGCCGGCATTGGTGAACATCAAGGTGGGATCGTTGCGCGGCACCAGCGACGACGACGCCACGACCTGATGATCGTTGCGGGCAAAGAAATCGAGGAAGCTTTTGCGGATATCGTTGACGCCGCTCATTTCGAACCGTGTGAGCCCTTCATTTCCATTCGCGCATGATCTTTTCCGAAAACCGGCCTCCGCTCCCGATCAGGGTCGAAGACATGCTTTTCACGATCATGCGCTCCCCCGAGGCCTAAATCCCCGTCCGGCTTGATGTTTTCATGAGGCTATTTAGCGGTGGGGGTACCGAGAGTCCAGAAAGGCGCCTGCGGCACAACAAATCCCGGTAGAACGCTTTCGCCCCCGTCCTCGGTGGCGGCCGCTTTACGCAGCCGGGTGCCGACGGGGGCGATGCGGTTTACTCAACTCAAATTCAGCGGGCCAGGTACACAACTCAAGTACACGACTCAGGCCGCCGCCTTGCTCTGCTTTGTCTTTTTGGCCTTCTTAGCTTCCGCCTTTGTTTCTACCTTGGACTTCGCTTTTGCCGTCGTCGGCGTGGTCCCGTCCGTGGTGTCTTTCCTGGCGTACTTTTCCTTCGCCCTCTCTTTGGCGTTCTTGCGCTTTTCCGGCTTTGGGTGCGCGGTCGAAAGACCGTTCGTCTGCGGAGCGACAGCCACAACTTCTTCCGCCGCTTCCGGTTTGTTCTTCGCCCGTTTGGCCAATGTGCGATTTTTGGCGCGGTCCTTCGCGTTCAGGCGTTTTTCAGGCTTTGGCCGCGTCATCACGAGACCACTCGACTTGCGCGCCGTCACTTCAACCGCTTCCGGTTTTGCGATCCGGCCCGCAAGCGTAGTCACGGTGCTTGCTTCGTCGGTCGTGTCTTTGGCGTTGGTCGGCACTTTTGCGTTGGTCGGCTTGGGCTGTGCAGAAAGCGCTTCTTCCTGCGCCGGACCTTGGAACGAGGCGTCACCCTCGTCGCCGTGACCGGCACCGGGCGCTAGCGTTAGTTCGCTAGCGGCCGGCGTGCCCACATCCTTTCAAGCCTCAGCGGCCTCGCCGTCGTTGTCGTCCTCGTCCTTGTCCTTGTCCTCGGCGAGGATTGCCTCGGCAATCAGACCGGAATTCGCCCGCACCTGTGCCTCAATCTTGGCGGCCATATCCGGATTATCTTTCAGGAACTGCTTGGCGTTCTCGCGGCCCTGGCCGATGCGCACGCTATCGTAGGAGAACCAGGCGCCCGACTTCTCGACCACCCCGGCCTTCACGCCAAGATCGATCAGTTCGCCGGTCTTGGACACACCGGCACCGTACATGATGTCGAATTCGACCTGCTTGAATGGCGGCGCCAGCTTGTTCTTCACGACCTTGACGCGGGTCTGGTTGCCGATCACCTCGTCGCGTTCCTTGATGGCGCCGATGCGGCGGATGTCGAGCCGCACGGAAGCATAGAATTTCAGCGCGTTGCCGCCCGAGGTCGTCTCCGGCGAGCCGTACATCACGCCGATTTTCATGCGGATTTGGTTGATGAAAATCACCATGGTGCGCGATTTCGAAATAGAGGCGGTGAGCTTGCGTAGCGCCTGGCTCATCAGCCGCGCCTGGCTGCCCGGCTGCACATCGCCCATTTCGCCCTCGAGCTCGGAGCGCGGCACGAGGGCTGCGACCGAGTCGACCACCAGCACGTCGATGGCGCCGGAGCGCACCAGCGTATCTGCGATTTCCAGCGCCTGCTCGCCGGCATCCGGCTGCGAGATGAGGAGATCATCGACCTGCACGCCGAGCTTGCGGGCATAGACTGGGTCGAGCGCGTGTTCGGCGTCGACAAAGGCGCAGATGCCACCGAGCTTCTGTGCTTCGGCGATGGTGTGCAGCGCCAGCGTGGTCTTGCCGGACGACTCCGGCCCATAGATTTCCACCACCCGGCCGCGCGGCAGACCGCCAACGCCGAGCGCGATGTCGAGCCCGAGCGAGCCCGACGAAATCACCTCAACATCCATCGATTTGTCGTTCTTGCCGAGCTTCATGACAGAGCCCTTGCCGAACTGGCGCTCAATCTGGCTCAGCGCGGCCGACAGGGCTTTCGACTTGTCCATGGATGGTCCTTCAACGAGACGCAGTGCAGGCTGACTCATAATTGAGCTCCTTATGGCCGGGATTCGACCCCCCGACAACGCAGCCCCTGCCGCACCGCCGGAATCGACTGAAGGTCAGCAATGTACCCTATTTGTTCTCAGTTCGCAATATGTTCTTTTTGACGCCCTGGTTGATTTATCGCAATGCCGTTCACCCCCGGTTGTGGCGCTATGCGCGTTATGTCGAACCGATCAAAAATGGCGGAACGCCTGCTGGCCCACGCCACGATGTGCCGAGAAGCAGCCAGCCTGTGCTGGAATGAGGCGATCGCCTTTGAGCTGGAAAAACTCGCCGAGGGTTGCCGGAGCGCAGCGGCCGCGTGCGAGGCAGAATTGATTCACGCCGCGCCTACCCTCTCGAAGCACTAGACCTCCAGCGCGTGGTTACGCGGGTCTCTGGAACTTTATTTGTGTTGTCAGCAGCCTAGAGGCGCTGGAGCGGAACGCTTCGCGGTTTCGAGCGTTGCGCCTGTGTCAAATGACACAGATGACAATTCTGAGCCAATGACCTCTGCGACGCACTATCGGACACTTGCAGCGCAACTTCGCACCCGGGCCAAGAGCGAAGAAAGCCCGCACCTGCGCACGGAATGGGAGCACCTGGCACAATGCTACGTCAGGCTCGCAGAGCAAGCTGATCGGAATTCCCACACTGATGTGAGCTACGAACCCATGCTCTTTGGTGACTTTGGTAGCGAGCCGGCCTGACTTGCTGCGTCGCTGCCAAAAATATCGATCGAGAACTTTCGTAGTGGGAACAAATTTAATCGGATGCGGTTGCGCGTACAGGGGCTGTGTATTGTGACGAAGGTCGGGCAATGACCGCGGGGGATGACTATCGGGGCAAGGCGATTGAATTCCGCGCGAAGGCGCAGGTCGAAAGCAACCCCAAGCAAAAAGCCGAATATGAGCACCTTGCGCGCGCCTATCTGCGATTGGCCGAGCAAGCCGAGCGCAACAGTCAACTGGACGCGACCTATGAAACGCCGGTCATAAAAGACGACACGAAGTTCAAGCCTTAGCGAACTGAAAAGCCTTCCGTCGTAGATCACGACGCAACTGAAAAAATCATGCGTGAAAAATTTTGGAAGGGCCATGGTTGGCAAACGCGTGCAATTCCACGAGGACACCTGGCAGGAACTTCAGGTGCTGGCTGCCGAGAGCATGAAATCATTCCAGGAACTCGCGGACGAAGCCTTCGGTGATTTGCTGAAAAAACATGGACGCCCGGCCAGTCTGAAGGAGGCGCTGCGACGAAGCGCAAATGCCGGCGATGTCGTCGCGCTCAAACGAAAACCGCATCGCGCGCGACGTAAACGCTGATCCGCCCCGCCCGCATGTGCGGTGTCTGGATGCCGGATGGAATTTAATGCGCCGAGGCGGAACGACGTGCGCTTGACGTTCGGAAACGGCAATTCGATCGGAGGGTGCCGATGACGCGCGAATTCGTGACCAAAATCCTTTCACTCGCCGCAGCAGTCACCTTAGTGACGCTCTGCGCTCTAGTGGCGGTGCCAAAAAATGCCGGCGGAAAACTTGGCCCGCAGCACCACGCGGCCGCCCTTCGATAATTCGGTCCCACTTTGCGATTCCGGCCATGCGGGGCGTTAACGCCCCTGAAATCATGGTCCGATCCACGGTTCGCGGCCCGGTTGCATAATTATTCGCCAGCGGTAGACTCATGCGGTAGGACCAGCACCGGGACACCCCGTGGACCGAACAGTGGCCCATATGAATGTGGAACACTATCGGCGGCTTCTCGCCGTCGAGACCGATGACACGCGGCGCCAGGTCCTTTTGCGTCTTCTGGCCGAGGAAGAAGCCAAAATCAGCGACCCCAAACCCCCTGGAAAAGCGCAATAGCCGCGCTAGCGGTTGCCCGTCCAGGGGCGCCAATGGGTTGGACGCACATCCAGCCGCTCTTTGGTAGAAGCGTTGATCCACCCATCCCGCGTACGTCTGCACGGAAAAACCAGCGCATGCTGGCCGTCATCATCGATCACGGCGAGTTCCAGATCACAATCAAACGGCGCAAGCGAGGCAGGCTGCCACATGACGAAAGTCTGACCCGCTTGTCCGGTTGCGCTTTGATCTAGATCAGCGGTCCACACAAACTCCCGACGGCCACCGCAGCGTGATCGGCATCCGCTTTGATCTGGATCAATGGCCGGGTCATCAAATCTGCTGATGTATTTTTAATGACAACGTCCCGCCGCCCTGCCCTCCGCCATTGCCCCATATGCCGAATCGCGATGCAAGCCGCCAAGTCCCGGGACGAGCTTGCCGATTTCGACATATTCCGGTGCTTAACGTGCGAGACCACGATCCGGGAGACGAAATCTCCAGCAAAGGCTAGCGGAAACGCGCCGATAGACTGACAAGCGGGATTTTCCTTTCGCAGCTTGTTCGGGCGCCCTGACTTTTTTGCGGCGAGTTGATCTCGCTCAATAACTCAAACCGAGAGATTGCTAATTTGGGCGTCATAGTTTGGTGCGCCGCATGCTGTGATTTTGGCGGCGCGAGGGGAAGTCATGCAGACCGCAGTCATCAAACGTTCGATCGTCCTCGATGGACATAAGACCAGCGTGTCGTTGGAAAACGAATTCTGGCACGGCTTGCGCGAGATCGCAGGACGGGAAAATACGGCCTTGTCGACGCTCGTTGGAAAAATCGATCACGAGCGCAATAGCTGCAATCTGTCGTCAGCCATTCGCGTCTATGTGTACAATTATTTTCGCGCCCAGTTCGACCAATTGGGAAAAGGCCAAGGCCATCTCAGCCCTGACATTCCCCTGCCGGCACGCTCGGAAATGGCCTGCTGAGGGCGCGCCCCGCTGAATAGCGTAAGGGGGCGGCGCACACGCACTTTTTCAGTATTTTTGGGACATTTGGCCGTCTCGCGCGTTGTCGGAGCGCATCCGAAGTTCCACGGATTTGCCATTTTGCAGTGCAATATGACATATTGCGCTGCACTGGTTTGTTGAATGCCGCGGTCGGCCGGGGGGACGTGGCGGAATGGAGTGTCATGTTGAAGGCGTTGAAGAAGTACACCGCAATCCCGGCGGTGAGATATTCGATCATCGCGGTCGCAAGTCTGCTCTGGCTGGTCGGCTTTGCCGATCAATTGCCCGATCTGACGCAGACCGCGAAATATGTCGGCATCTCATTGCTGATGGTGGCGGTCGCCGCGATCGGCTGAGTGCTGCCGATCCATTGGTCGTTGGTGCATGGAGCGTCTAATCGCGCTCAATGAACATCCACACGCCTCCGCTACGCGACGATTGAACGCGAATGCGTAGCTCGCGCTTGGGATCTCCGAAATCACCGGGCCAGCCAAATTCAAGATCGACCGCGCCTTGTTCCATGGCGCGCGTGACGCGGCCGCGGAAATTATCGCTACCCATGCAGGCTGAAATTTCGAACATGTTGCGGCCGACCGGATTTTCGCCATACCCCGACAGACGCGCCTCGGTTGCGCTGTAGTAGAGAACGGTGCCTTCGCGGTTCAGCAGGATGACGCCGAAGGGGAGCTGGTCGATTTCGTATTGGTTGAGCGTTTCGATACGCGCGCCAAGATTTGGCGCGTTGAAGTCGATGTCGGGCATTCCGTAGTCCGTCCCCCAGTCTGGTCGTCGCGTTTGTTGTTGGCGCCAACGTGAACGGCGGCACGTGAGTCGGCAAGCGCGAAACGCGCAAGCCTGCTTATTGCCTGTTTACTGAATTACTTTGCGTGCAAATGAATCGTCATCACCGGGCATAGCCGTCCGAAGGACGGCGTGCTTTCGCACGCCTATGTCCCGGTGATCTCGCTCAGGGGCGCAGTGCCTCACTAAACGAGATGGCCGGGACAAGCCCGGCCATGACAGTCACCCGATGAGCGACAAACTCAACCTAAGTTGAGTTCCTTGAAGAAGTCATTGCCCTTGTCATCGATGACAATGAAGGCCGGAAAATTTTCGACCTCGATCTTCCAGATCGCTTCCATGCCGAGCTCGGGATATTCGTGCACTTCCACTTTCTTGATGCAGTGCTCGGCGAGATTGGCCGCGCTGCCGCCGATCGACGCCAGATAAAAGCCGCCGTGCTTCTTGCACGCATCGCGCACCTGCGCCGAGCGGTTGCCTTTTGCGAGCGAAATCATCGAGCCGCCGGCGGCCTGGAACTGGTCGATGTAACTGTCCATCCGCCCCGCGGTGGTCGGGCCGAACGCGCCCGACGCGTAACCCGCCGGCGTCTTTGCAGGCCCGGCGTAGTAAATCGGATGGTTCTTGAAATAGTCGGGCAGCCCCTTGCCGGCTTCGAGCCGCTCACGCAATTTTGCGTGCGCCAGATCGCGCGCGACAATCATGGTCCCGGTGAGAGACAATCGCGTCTTCACGGGATATTTCGAAAGCTGCGCCAGGATTTCTTTCATCGGCTTGCGCAGGTCGACCTTGACCACTTGTCCGCCGAGTTTTTCCTGGTCGACATCCGGCAGATATTGCGCGGGATGATGCTCGAGCTCCTCGAGAAACACACCATCTTTCGTGACTTTGCCAAGTGCCTGCCGGTCGGCGGCGCAGGAAACGCCAAGCCCGATCGGTAATGACGCGCCATGCCGCGGCAGGCGGATCACGCGCACGTCGTGGCAGAAATATTTTCCTCCGAACTGCGCGCCGACGCCGGTAGACTGCGTCATCGCCAGTACTTCCTTCTCCATCTCGAGATCGCGGAAGGCGTGGCCGTCTTCGCTGCCCTTGGTCGGCAACTCGTCGAGATATTTCGTCGAGGCGAGCTTCACGGTCTTCATTGTCAACTCGGCGCTCGTGCCGCCGATGACAATCGCAAGATGATACGGCGGGCAAGCGGCGGTGCCGAGCGTCAGCACTTTCTCTTTCAAGAACGCCAGCATGCGGTCATGCGTCAGAATCGACGGTGTCGCCTGGAACAGGAATGCCTTGTTGGCGGAGCCGCCGCCTTTGGCAATGAAAAGCAATTTGTACGCGTCTTCGCCTTCCGAATAGATCTCGACCTGCGCCGGCATGTTCGACTTGGTGTTCTTCTCCTCGAACATGGAAATCGGTGCCAGCTGCGAGTAGCGCAGATTGCGCCGGAGATACGCGTCGCGCGCGCCTTCCGCGAGCGCGGCCTCGTCATCGCCGGCGGTGAAGACCATGCGGCCCTTTTTGCCCATGATGATTGCCGTGCCCGTGTCCTGGCACATCGGCAGCACGCCGCCCGCGGCGATGTTGGCGTTCTTGAGAAAATCGTAAGCAACGAACTTGTCGTTATTGGAAGCTTCCGGATCGTCGAGGATCTTGCGCAGCTGCTTCAGGTGCGCCGGACGCAGCAGGTGATTGATGTCGGTGAACGCGGCCTCGCTGAGCGCGCGCAGCGCCTCGTGGCTGACCACCAGCATGTCCTTGCCCATCACCTTCTCGACCTTGACGCCGCCAATATCGAGCTTGCGATAAGGCGTCTTGTCCGGGCCAAGCGGAAACAGCGGCGTGTGATGGTAGGGTGGGACCGCGGGAGGCGTAACTGGGGCGTTCATGGGCATAGATCTCTGTTCTGCAGAAAAAAAGAACTATCAGAAGTATTCGCAGGGTGCGATAGCCGCCGCCTCGCAATAGCGCGGAGGCTGCTTTTGCGCCATGCTCCCCAAAATGACCGGGAGACCGCCCATGATGCTAAAGGCATTCACCAGTTCCGTCCTGCTCGCTCTGTCCGTGCACGCCAACCCGGCCCACGCGCAATACACCGCCAAGGACTGGCCTGAAGGCGCTATGAAGCAGCGCTTCACCGAGACCTGCGGCCTCTGCCACGACATCAACCGCATCCGCGTCGGCTACACTCCGCAAGGCTGGCTCACGGTCGTGCGCATGATGCAGAACTTCGATGCGCCCATCACCGCCGAAGAATGGCCGGCGATGACCGAATACCTCATGAAGAATTTCCCCGAGCGGCAGCGGCCCTCGGCTGTGATCATTGCCGGCCCGGTCAAGGCGCGCATCGACTTGTGGGACGTGCCGACGCAGGGCTCGCGCCCGCATGACCCGCGCGCGGCCAAGGACGGCTCGATCTGGTGGACCGGCCAGCTCGTCAACAAGCTCGGCCGCATCGACCCCAAGACCGGCGCAATCCGCGAGTACACCTTGAAGTCGCCCCACACCGGCCCGCACGGCCTCGCCGAGGATAAGGACGGCAATATCTGGTTCACTGGCAACAATCTCGGGCTGATCGGCAAGCTCGATCCGAAGACCGGCATCACCACCGAATATCCATTGCCCGACAAGGCGGCGAAGGATCCGCATACGATCAACATCGCGCCCGACGGCATCGTGTGGTTCACGGTGCAGGGCGGCAACATGATCGGCAAGCTCGATCCCAAGAGCGGCGACATCAAGCTTGTCACCTCGCCGACCGAGAAGTCGCGGCCTTACGGGTTGATGATCAACTCAAAGGGTGTGCCGTATTTTGTCGAATTCGGCGCGCCGAAGATTGCCAGCATCGATCCGCAAATGATGACGATCAAGGAATACAAGTTGCCGAATGACGGAGCGCGGCCGCGCCGGCTCGCGTTCTCCGATGACGACACCATCTGGTACACGGATTTCGCTCGCGGCATGTTGGGGCGGCTCGATCTTAAGACCGGCGATGTAAAGGAATGGCAGTCGCCAAGCGGACCGAAGTCGGAGCCTTACGGCATCGTCTTCACCAAGGGCGCGCTCTGGTACAATGAGTCCGGTGCCAGGCCAAATACTATCGTGCGCTTCGATCCTGGATCCGAAAAATTCCAGAGCTGGGCGATCCCCGGTGGTGGCGACATTGTTCGCAACATGGATGTGACGCCGGACGGCAATCCGGTCACCGCCAACAGCCTCGCCAACCAGGTCGGGTTGGTGACTGTGGAGGAAAGCAAGTAGGGCGCGTGAACCTCTATCCGCTCATCCCCGCGCAAGCGGGGATCCACCGGCCTGGCTCTCGAACTGCATGCCCGCTTTCCCGGGCATGAGCGGTGGAGGAAATATCGGCGCCCCACGACGCGCCCGCGCTTCAGGAGGTCCTGGATGCCCGCAATGACGGTTCAACTTCGCAGCATTCCCGATACGCAAGCCGCTATTGGCTGGGCCGAGGGGCACACCATCGTGGTCGATCGCCCGGACGGCAGAGCCGGCGGCATGGGCCTCGGCTTTAACGGCGGACAATTGCTCGGCCTCGCGATCGGCGGATGCTTCTGCAACGACCTGCACTACATTGCGCACGAAATGGGCGTGCGGCTTGCGTCTATCGCGGTGGATGTCACCGTCACCTTCGAGGGAAGTCCCCTCCTCGCAACACAGGCCGAGATGCGGGTTGCCGTGACCGCATCCGACGAAGGTGCCGATGTTGTCGCTGTCGTCGCACGCGCGCGTGACATCTCGGCGGTGAGCAACTCCCTCAAGCGCGGGTTTCCGGTGCAAATCGTCAGCGGCACCTAGGGTTACACCGGTCTCACTCTTCCCGGCTCGCCCGGGGTGCATTCAAGCGCCTTGCTGTCCCATTTCGCCAGGTCGGCTGCGACATCGTAGGTGCTTTGCAGGAATTCCATCAGCACCGCATCGGAATCGCGCGCGCTCCGCACCGCATCGTAAGGCAACAGGAATTCACCGAGTTCCTTGCTGAAGAATGCCTGCACCGGTTTTACTCTTGCCGCCGCAAATCCACCCGGCGCGGGATAAGCATAGGAATAGAACGCCGCATAATCGATCGGCCCGCCGCCGCCCGGCCAGAAACCGGCGCTCGAAACCTCATGCGAGTAGGCTTCTTGTGCGACAGAGTTCGGCAGATGCGGTACACCGCCGGGATGACGCGGCGCCGCGCGACCGGAAAAGCGTGTCACCGCGAGATCGAAGCTGCCCCAGAAGAAATGCACTGGGCTGGTCTTGCCCAGAAAGCCGGTGCGAAATCGGGCGAACACATCCTGGGCCGCCAGCAACACGCGCCAGAACCGGTTGGCATATTCGGCGTCATAAGCCGCGTGCCTTGTATCCTGCTCGAATGGAATGCAATCGGCGATTTCGCACGGCATGGTCTTGATGCGGACATCGATGCCCAAGTCGCGCAGCGCGATCATCAGCGCCGCATAGAATTCCGCGACGCTCATCGGCCTAGGATTGGGCTTGAGCATCACCTGGCGAAAATGGCCCTCGGCTGTCCTCACCCAGACGACATGATCGAGGAAGTCGAAATCGATCTGGAAACTGCTGCTGCGCCAGGGAATCGGCGAAGTTGTTAGCCCGCGCACCGTGACATAGAGCGCGACATGCCAGGAATGATTCTGCCACGGCGTCAGCGCGAGCCGGATCTTGCCGACGACCTGTGTCCACAGGTGCAGCGTGTCGCGCGTGTCTTTCCACGCCGCATAGGGCAGTTCAGGCCAGCGCTCGGAGTGCGATGCCATCGTGGCATCATGGAACGGCGCCGATGGGGCTTCAAGCGGTCGCACTACTTCCCGATGTGAAAGCGCACGACCGTCGCGAGCGTGATCCAATTGGCGTTTTCGCCATAGATATTACGGCCGTAAATCAGATCCATGTTGAAGTCATCGATCGGCCGCCAGCGCAGCCCGACCTGAAAGCGCGGTTCCGTCACGCCAATCGAATCCTGCCGTGCGCCAAGTTGGCCGAACACTTCGGCGGTCAACGTCCAGACATTGTCCGGCGTACGCCAATCCACGCCCGCGCCGTAGGTGAGGTAATGCCGGTCGGCAACGCGATCCCACTCCCATCCCCCATTGAGATTGATGCGCACGACATTCGACAGCCGCAGCGTCGCCGGAATGGTGGCAAAGAGCGCAGTGTTCTGCTGCGTGGAAAAGTCATAAACGGCCGCACCCGAGACTGCGACACCCCAGCTGCCGATCGCGGTCGGCACCAAATTGGTCTTGAATTTCGGGATTGCGCCGCTCGACCATTCACCGTCGGCGCGCGCGCGGGCGAGCTGCGTGCTCAGCTCCACCGGGCGAAACAAATTGACCACACAAGTTGGCGAGGTGGCCGCAAAAAAATCATGGTTGTCCGCGGACGATATCCACGATTCGACCTTGCAGGCGCCGGGCTCACTGACATCGGCTGTGTCGACGGCATAGGCCGCGCCGGCCGCGCGGGCGTGATCCGGACCCATTGCGGCAGCTGTCGCGACGCCCACCAGGATGACGGCTCTCGCCGAACCCGCGCGCAAGGCCCACCCCTCAACACCGGCCGAACCGGCCCGCCTTGTTTCTAAGAGGTTCCCGCGCGCAGCGCTATTGGCCGTCCCCCGGAAAATAAAGAGGCCGCCTACCCCAGGCGGCCTCAAGTTACCCCAGTGACCGATTCGTCGAGTTCGCAGCGCTTATCGTTCAATCCGGTTCGCGCGCGGTAGCCTGTCAGTTTTTTCTGACGGCATGGAGGGTCGCGCTCGCCGGTATCGTCGGTCCATCCCCAAAATTGATGCACGGACGCCAGAGAGCACTGTACGCCGGGAGCGGCTGCGCGAAAATAATCTCAGCGATCCCGGCATACGAATTTCCGCAGGCGTGTTTTCGAAGCCACATGTTTTCCACCCGGCAGGGAACTTCCGCCTGCGAGCGCGGACCCCCCCGTTCGCAGACGAGCACCTAATTACCGGAAATTATCCGAGCGATTTCGTTTTGTGTGTCCTCGGCGCTTTTTTTACGCGGCCGTTATTGACGCGATCCGGCGGTTGGCCTCGACAATGCCGACATTGAAATAAAGCATGTTGGTGGAGGAGGCGCTCATGCGCGATTCCATGTTCATGTTAGCCCCGGTGGCGCTTATCATTTATTTTTTGATCTATCCGGACCAATTCAATGCGTTCCTCGCCTGGGCTGGACAGTATCTGCGCTAGAAGACCATGCGGCCGATAGCGGCAACGCTTGGCTGGCGCCAATTGGGGCAAATGATTGCGGCGCATTGAGTGGCGCCCGGACTTGCTTATAGTCCTATGACGCGGTCCCCAATCGCGGCTGTCCAACGTCACGTGCGAAAACGACATTGACGCGCGACGTATCATCTGTCATCCGCAACGCATTCCTTCCTCATTGTCAGTTCATCAATGCCCCGAAGATCATTCCGCGTCGGCCGCTCGTTTACCGGCCTCGGTCTATTCGCGATCCGGCTCATCAAGAAGCGCGAGAAAATCGCCGAATACAAAGGGCCCCGTGTTGGCGCCGAGGAAGCCGGGCGCCTTGAACGGCGCGGCAATCGCTACCTTTACGAGATCAATCCCCGCGTCACCATCGACGGCACACCGCGCAGCAATGTCGCGCGCTACGCCAATCACTCCTGTAATCCGAACGCCGAGACCTATACCTATGGTGGGCGTGTGTTCATTCGCGCGATGCGCAACATCAAGCCGGACGAGGAAATCACCTACGATTACGGCAACGACTACCTCAAGTACGTCATCGGACGATCGCGATGCCAATGTAGCCGTTGCCGGCGACGGCGGGCGCGCAAGCAACGGGAAAAACGTGCCCTGATCAAACGCCGGACCGCGCGCCTCGCCCGCGAGCGCCGGACAGCCAGTCGACGGACGAGATAACGCCGGCTCCATACAAGGGCGGGCTCAGCCAAGCAATCCTCCCATTCGATTTTGCCCCTGCCCGCCGCAATTCGCCCGTGCTAGGCAGACGCAGCAATTCGCCGGGGCCCCTCTCCTTGACCTCCGAAAGCCTTGAGCAGCGCGCGAGCGAGCGTGCGGACCGCATCCCGCTCGGCATATTGTTCATGCTGGGCGCAACGATCATGTTTGCGCTCTCCAGCGCGCTGTCGAAATGGCAGGTCGCGAACTATTCCTTTGTAGAGGTGCTGTTCTTCCGTGCCGTCGCCTCGCTGGTCACCTGTGCAGCATTGATCTTGCCGGGCGTCGGCCTCGCAGTGCTGCGAACTCACCGGCTGCGCGACCATTTCGGACGCAGCGCGACTCAGGCCGTTGCGCAGAGCCTGATCATCATTGCATTCGGGCTGATGCCGCTGGCGGGCGCGGTGGCCATCAACTTTTCGTCGCCGCTTTTTGCAACACTGTTTGCCGCGGTGTGGCTCAAGGAAAAAATCGGTGCCGCGCGTGGTTGCGCCCTGGTGGTTGGATTTCTCGGCGTGGTGCTGGTGGCAGCACCAGGCGCCGACAGCTTTCGCACGGGTGCGCTGTTTGCGCTCGCCAACGCGGTGATGTTCGGCAGTGTCACCGCAGCGGTCCGCGGCATGACCACGACGGAGTCCGCTGAAACGCTCACCATGTATCAGATGATCTTCCTCACGCTGTTTTTCGCGCTCGCTCTGCCATTCTTTTTCATTACACCGACGACGACTGACGCGCTGGCCATGATCGGCAACGGAATCATCAACGGAATTGGCCAATATTGGTGGACGCGCGCCCTGTCGCTGGCGCCGCCGTCGGCGGTCGGTCCGTTCTACTATTTCTCGCTGGTGTGGTCGGCCGCGCTCGGGTTTGTTTTTTGGGGAGACATTCCGACGTTTGCACTGCTGGGCGGCTCCGCCATCGTGGTCGGCTCCGGCCTATTCCTGCTGTGGCACGAGACCGGTAAAAAGCCGCTGCCCACCGACTAGACCGCGCTATCTGTCACAGCGGATTCCAAAGGAGTGAGATCAATGAGCCTGAATATCCGACGCGTTGTCACCGGCCACGACGATCAGGGTCGCGCCAAAGTGCTGATCGATGAAACCGTGAAGAATGTCGTCTCGCAGCGCCCGGGCGCGCTCTACAGTGTCATCTGGTCGAGCGACGGATTCCCGGTGAACAATGACGGCGACGTTGACCCGTCGGGAAAGAAGATCGGCACCACCATTCCCGGCGGAACGGTGTTCCGCATCGTCAGCTTTGGACCGGGGGTCGCGCCACGCAATCACCGTACCGATTCGATCGACTACGCCGTGGTAATGTCTGGCGAGATCGACATGGACCTCGATGGCACCATCGTCCACCTGCAAGCCGGCGATGTGCTCGTGCAGCGCGGCACCATCCACAATTGGATCAATATGGGCGATGAGCCATGCGTCATCGCCTTCACGCTGGTCTCGGCAAAGCCGGTGACTGCGGGCGGCAAGCCCCTCCCCGCGCAGGGCTAGCAGTCGAGTTCCGGATAGTGCCGGAATATCCCGGACTCGTTGAACCGGATGCGGCGCGCAGAGCCAAGATATTTTCGGATGCCTGGCCGTTGCGCGACCCGGTCTCGAATATCGACGATACCCGGCACCCGGCGCTCAATGCCTTTGCTCGCGTTCGGAAACGCGTAACGAAGCCCTTCGACGAGCTGAAACATCGACAGGTCGATATAGGTGGCCTTGCGGCCAAGCAGGTAAGGCCCCCCACTCTTCTTCAGGACGGTCTCGAAATAGCCGAGATATTTTGGCGCACGTTCGTCGAAAAAACTTTCGGTGTAGCGTCTGGCCTCCGGCTTCTGGTCCTCATAATAAAGACCTGAACCGACCGGATGATGCGTATCGTGGATCTCCTTCACGAAGTCGGTGACCGTGAGCTGCAACTGGTGCAGCCATAGCCGGCTTGCTTCATCGCGCGGCGCAAGCTTCAGGCGCGGTCCGAGGTAAAACAGGATATTGGCGACCTGCGCGATCACCAACTTCCCTGCTTTAAGAAACGGCGGCGCAAATGGTGGGCGTTTGTCGCGCCCACCGTCCATCATCGCCAACATCCGGTTCATGCCACCGGACTTGCGAGCGACATCGTCATAGGATGCGCCGGCATCTTCGAGCGCGAGCCGGACGAATTCGCCGCGACCCTGAATTTCCGGCCAATAGAACAGCTGATAGCGCATTGATCACTCCACAGCAGGCAGTGCTTCCCGAAGACGCGAGCTTGGCTCGCCTGCCCGAAGAACTTCAAGAGGCCAATCCGGTTTCAGCTCATGCGGTTGGTGCCAATAACGAAACGCGGGCAACGTGCAGAAATTCCGCACGTTGCCCGCGCTCAACTCAGACGTCTTGAACCGTGGCTAGTTGACCGCAAAGCAGTACAGCAATCCGGCTCCGCCGGTGCTGACGAGGTCAGCCTGCGAGCAGCCACCTTCCGCGCCGCGCGAGGGATGCGACGAGTTCCACGATCGGTTCGCTTCATCATCGGCCAGACCCTGGCGATCGTTGTGGCCGAGCATGACCGACCCTTGCGTGCTGCTCGTGTAGTTTTTGCAGGTCATGTCCTTGTCGGCCGGAAAGGCTTTACCGTCCGGCGTTGAGCCCGTCACAATGTCATGCTTGTTCGGCTTGTCACCGCGGCCGTTGATCACCTCACCCTTTTCCGAAAGATTGTTTTGCTTGTTGAGCTTGTTGTTGGCACTGTGCAGATCGTCCACGCTCGTGGCAACGACGACACCTTTGCCATTCATCCAGGGACCTTTGCCGATACGGTCGCGCGCGTTCACGGCACCAGCGCCTTGCGTGGACAGATAAGCGTGCCAGGTCTTGCCGCCCGCCCCCGCTGATTGCGCGAGGTCCTGGCAATGCTTGTCTGCGCCGGCGAGACCGCCAAGGTCGGCGCCTTTGCCTAGGCCAACGCTTGTTACAAAGAATGTCATATTCGCCTGTTGCGCCGACGCGGGCGCAACACACAGGAACGAAAGACACGCTGCAACCGCCACGCCAATTCGAACGACCGTCATCTTATTACCTCCCGGCATCGGCGAGGCCCGTCGCCTCGCCATCGGGAGGGGCAACACCGGCGCCGAAACACTATTCCGTGTTCACGCGTCGTTGATCGCGCAACTCAACCGGGTTTTCCGGAATATTGCGCGTCGGTTACCGGCTCGAGCCAGGTAACATGCTCGCCAGCTTCAGCTTCCTGCATGGCAACATGTTCCATGCCGTGGTCGGCCGTCGCGCCATGCCAGTGTTTCTCACCGGGGGGAATCCAGACGGTGTCCCCTGCGCGGATTTCACGTACAGGACCACCCCAAGTCTGCACCCTGCCAATGCCGGAGGTGACACAGAGCGTCTGCCCAAGTGGGTGGGTATGCCATGCGGTTCGGGCGCCGGGCTCGAAGCGAACCCATGCCGATCGGATGCGGGCAGGATCCGGCGCCTGGATGATGGGATCTTGCCACACCGTCCCAGTGAAACTCGGCGCGCCCATCCGGCGCGAGGGCCGCGATCCGCATGCAATGATGTCCATCTCAATCCTCCCTCAAAATGCAGTGTTCTGCCTGCTGGTACGATAGTCTAGCGCGGCGCAAATAAAAAAGCCCGGCGTCACCGCCGGGCCTCGACTTCAAAGCAAACGTTCGCGGGTATCAGACCGGCTGCAAATTACCGGCGGCCTGCTTGCCGCGTTCGGTCACGATTTCGAAGCTGACTTTCTGGCCCTCGTTCAGCGAGCGTAGTCCTGCACGCTCGACCGCAGTGATGTGCACGAACACATCCTTGGAGCCATCATCTGGTTGAATGAAGCCGAAGCCTTTTTGGGTATTGAAAAACTTCACAGTTCCGACAGGCATCAAGAGTTTCCTTTCACGCTTCCTGTTGAACGCCCACGCGCTCATCGCGTCGGCGGTCACAAGCCAAGTTTTGGAGTTCACTTGAGGCGCAGCCCAAAACCGGGAGCGTGGCAGCAAGATGAGGCCGAAAACCAGGTTGCGGGCGGCGACATAGACGAATTTCGCTGTAAGGTCAACGGTTCAGCGCGCCATTGCCGATGTCAGATAACGCTTTATGAATTCGTAATAGCAACTCGTTAGTGTTGCAGCCGGCTCGACGCGAGCCTTAACAGATTGTGAAAACGCGATGCGTCAGCCGAAGCCGGATGTGGCGAAAAAACATGCGCGGAGACAAAAGGAAAGCAAGGCGCCATCGCATGCGTGTCGACGCGCGGCTGGTGCTCGATAATGGAGAACTCTGCGACTGCGCGCTGTCGGACGTCTCGGACAGAGGCGCCCGCATTAATGTCCACGACTCAGAAATAATTCCCGAAAATTTTCTGTTGTTGCTGGCGGGAAACGGCGCGGCGCGGCGGCAATGCCGCGTGATATGGCGCAAGCCTCAGCAGCTTGGTGTGAAATTTGAAAACTGGCTCGACGAGCGGGTGCGGGCGACGCGTGCGCCAAAAAATGACGCGACCGCGAATGCCACGGCTAAAAATGCGGAGTCGGCCGCCAGCGATGCCTGATCGGCAGCCGTCAGGATTGCTGTATCGCCGACAACAACCAATTGCCACCGCGAGCGCGCATGAAAGTCCACAGCTCAGTGACTTCGCTGGTCGCGCCGCCTTCGACGGTTCGCCCGTTTGCTCGATCGACCATTTGATCGATGAGAGAAAACCGCATGGCAACCGTCGCATAGTCGACCGCGCCTTCGCGCCAAGCTTCGGCGAGGTCGCCTTGCTCGAGCTTTACGTTGGTGATCTTGTTGATGACACCGCGGCTCGCATTCTCGGAAAGTTGCTCCGAAAAATACGAAAGCATTTCCGGCGTCCCTTTTGCGCGCAGAGCGTTGAGATCCTCAGCCGAATAAGCGGCCTGCACGTCGCCGAGCAATCGTTCGAACGCGTCGTAGTCGGATTTTTCGATTGTAAGCGGGTCGCCCGCGGGCGCATTGGCGGCGAACACGCCGCCGAGTCCGCTATAGGCGTGGCCGGTCGCCGGGTGCGCAGCAGCAAAGGCCGGCTCATGGCGGCGTTGCCACCAGGCAAACAAGAGCCGCGCCACGATGACAACCAGACCGATCTGCAGCATCAGGCCGAGCAATGAGGCGAATCCGCCCATCCCGCCAAAGAAACCGTGCCCAAACAGAAGGCCGAAGAGACCCGCACCGAGGAAGCCAGCAGCGAGTCCGCCAAAAAGACCACCGCCGAACAAACCGGGCCGTGATGCCTGACCAATCGCGCCCGCACTGCCGGGCTGGGTCATGCTGCGCTGGATCGGGCTGGCTGTAGGCGCGGTGCTCGTTGACGGCGGCGGCGAAAACGTGCGCATGCCACGACTGCCGCCAGAGAAGCCGCCGCCTGCGCGCGCATTCGCATCAGCTGCAAAAAGCACCAACACGGTTGCGATCGCGGCAAGCGCGACCATTAGACGACGGCAAGTCATTTGTGTCCTCCCGGCATGTCAGCGCCAGAACAATAGGCATGCGCGGAACAATTTGTAAGGGGCGAACATGCGCCGCAACGACGCGGCAAAACGGGCAAATTTGCCTCAAACCACCCAAATGGCCTCGATCACGCAGATATTATGATGAGCGCGGAACAGGCATCACCCCCCGGTGTTGGCAGACGTGGCGGTTTAAGGACGTTTGTCGATGAAAGGCCTCACAGCCCTCGCTTTACTTTTCGCGCTCGGAACGGCCGCGGCCGCAAAGCCCACGCCCGTCGATCAGGCGCGGCCGGCCATTGCGCTGAGCGATGTCGACATCGAAATCGGCCCATCCGGTCCCGCGCGGGAACGCGAATATTTTCAGGCGCCACAAGCGCAATTCAATGCCGGCGGTTTTGTTTGCCGTGTGTCGTTGATCGTGTTCGACAAAACACGCCTCGCCTCATCGTGCCGTTGACAGGCGGTCACTGGAGCAAAGCGCGGACGGGAACCAAGCGACCAGCAAACCGTTATTTTGCCACTTATCGGTGAGCACGCGGCCGTGCATTCGGCCGTAACACGAACTGATGGGCACAAACATGCTCGGTACAATTCTCGTTGTTCTACTGATCCTGGCGCTGGTCGGCGCATTCCCGCGCTGGGGCTACAGTTCCGGTTGGGGTTACGGCCCCTCCGGCATCGTCGGCGTGTTGTTGATTGTTGTGTTGGTCCTGGCGTTGACGGGGCGCGTCTAGGCCAGGCTACTGGACAATCGTCTTCTTCACTTCGGCAACCAGTTGCTTCAACGTAAATGGCTTGGCCAGGAACGCGTATTGTTCCTGGTCGGGCAGGTTCTTGCTGAAAGCTTCTTCGGCATAGCCGGAAACGAAAATAATTTTCACGTCTGGATCGCGCCGGCGCAGCTCTTTGAGCAGCGTCGGTCCGTCCATTTCCGGCATCACCACGTCTGACACGACGAGATCGACGTGGCCGTGTTTGTCGAAAGCCTCGATCGCCTCAACGCCATTGCCGGCCTCCAGCACCGTGTATCCGCGCGAAGACAGCCCCCGTGCATTCAGCGCGCGTAGGCCTTCCTCGTCCTCGACCAACAGGATGGTGCCCTGCCCGGTCAGGTCGGCCGCCGCGGCACGCGCCATAATGTCCGCAGCTGACAAAGCGCCGGCAATTGCAGGGGCGTCCATTGCAGAGTTCTGCGCGAGCGCTTCGTCGGCCCCAGGAATATGACGGGGCAGGAAGATGCGAAAGGATGTCCGCCCCGGTTCAGAGTCGGCGTAAATAAAACCGCCGGTCTGTTTCACGATTCCATAGACCGTGGAAAGGCCGAGCCCGGTCCCCTTGCCGACGTCCTTGGTGGTGAAAAACGGCTCGAAGATCTTTTCGATGATTTCGGAAGGAATACCAGTCCCTGTGTCGCTGACTTCGACCAGCACATAGTTTGCCTTCGGCATGCCTTTATATGCGAATTTTGCACATTCTTCCGCCGGAATGTTGCTGGTGCGAACGGTGAGTTTGCCGCCGTCCGGCATGGCGTCGCGAGCATTGACCGCCAGGTTCACGATCACCTGTTCGAACTGTGAAATATCGACCTTCACCGGCCAAAGGTCGCGCCCGTGCACAATATCCAGTGAGACCTTCTCCCCGATGAGCCGCTTGAGCAGCATGCCCAGATCGCTCAAGGTTTCAGCGAGATCGAGCACTTGCGGCCGCAAGGTCTGCTTGCGCGAAAATGCCAATAGTTGCCGCACGAGAGCAGCCGCACGATTGGCGTTTTGCTTGATCTGCATGATGTCCTTGAAGGACGGATCGGTCGGCTTGTGCGCGTTCAGCAAAAAGTCCGTAGCCATCATGATGGCGGAAAGAACATTGTTGAAATCGTGCGCAATGCCGCCCGCCAGCTGACCGACGGATTCCATCTTCTGCTGTTGCTGGACGCGGTTTTCAAGCGTGCGCTGCGCGGTCGTTTCCAGCGCATAGACGATCGCGGCTTCGCCATCGCGGTCTTCTTCCTCGACCGCAATGACAAAGAAATTGGCCCAACGGTCGGCGCTTCCAGTCAGCGGAGCTTCAACCGGCGCAATATCGCTCTGTCCCTCAGCAGCCTTTCGGATTGCCGCTTCGAGTACCGGTCGATCGCGTTCGACGATCACCGACAGGATCGAGCGGTCGTTGTTCTTGAGCAAGCCCTCGAAGGCGCTGGCGAAGCGGGCATTGCTGCGTGCAATGCGGCCGGTCTTGTCGACCGTGGCAATCGCCATTGGGGTGTTCTGGAAGAAGCGCATGAAGCGCACTTCCGCCGCGCGCTGCGGGTCGCTGCCTTCATCTTTTGCCCGGTTGAGAACCAAGGTGCGAGAGGTGCCAGGAGTCCCGTCGGCGCCGAATGCAACTTTGTGGAACAGACGCACCGGAACCGGTTTGCCGCCACGGGTCTTGAGATCGAGGTCGAGGACTTCCGTTTTCACTTCACCCGGCGCCGCGCTGAATGTTGTCAGGAGCGCCGCACCTTCACCCGCAACGATATCACCCAGCTTGAGTGAACCGGCGCCCACCTGTGCGAGGTCGTGATCGAGCCAGGCTGCCAGAGTGGCATTCAAATAAACAATGTCACCGGCGGCATCGACCGAGAAAAAGCCAGCCGGCGCGTGATCGAGATAGTCGATCGCGTGCTGCAGCTCCTGGAATACATTTTCCTGCCGCTCGCGGTCGCGCGTGACGTCCGCGATTGACCACACCGTCAGACGCGCATCGCGCCGATTCTCGCCGAGGGGCCGCACGCGCATGCGCAGCCAACGGCCGCTCTCCCCGGCCCCGCCGGTAATTCGAACTTCCTCTTGCAGCCGGCGGCCTTCACGCGCGGCCTTGAGAAGTCGATAGATGGATTCGGAAACGTCCGGATCGCCGATAAAGACCCGTTCGATCGGCCGCACATCATGGATATCCGTCACACCAATGAGATCGAGGTATGTCGCATTGGCATAAAGCACCCGACCGGACTGGTCCGTGACCAATATGCCGTCAAAGGCGCCGTCGACGACGGCCTTGAGCAACGGGTTGCCTTGCTCTCGGCCTGCAAACCGCAGGATCCCCGAAGCGGTTGCAAACAGCGCAAAGACACCGATGGTTCCCAGCGCGGCCAGCAACGTCAGCACATAGGCTTCGACGTAGTCGCGGCCAACATAGATCAGGCCGCCAGCGGCGCCGACCAAGGCCCCCGCCACCAGCAGCACCTTGCTGATCGAGCCCGCCGGCGCATCCTGGCTCTTGTCAAAGGCCTTGCGTTCGTGCCCTTCGGCACGGTCGCGCGCTTGCGTTGGCGCTGCCGGATCGTGACTTGCCATAGACCCTGAGTGCCTTAAGGCGCCCTATCGGCGCAAGTGCCGGCCTCGGAGAATTCCGGCCATTGGATAATTCGTCCTTGTCATCGCCTGGCTGACGTCATGCGGCGCAACCGCATAACAAAGCCAATTACCTCTGCGACCGCCTTATAGTGCTCGGGCGGGATCTGCTGGTCAATTTGGACCGTAGCGTGAAGCGCGCGGGCAAGTGGCGGATTCTCGACGATCGGAACGGAGTGTTTGCCGGCAACTTCCCTGATTTTCAGAGCGATCGAGTCGACGCCTTTAGCCACGCAGATCGGTGCATCCATTCCACGTTCGTACTCAAGTGCGATCGCGTAGTGGGTCGGGTTAGTGATGACCACTGTAGCTTTCGGGACCGCAGCCATCATGCGCCGGCGCATGCGGATCTGGCGCACCTGCTTCATCCTGCCTTTGATGGCTGGATCGCCTTCGGTCTGCTTGAACTCTTCCTTCAATTCCCGCAGCGACATCTTTTGACGCTCGTACCATTGCCGGTACTGGAAGAGGTAATCCGCAGCAGCCACCACTGCGAGCATGGCGACGACGCTGCCGAGCAACTTGAGCGCCAGCGACAGGGAAAGTGGCATAATGACCGACGGATCGCTGCGCGTGAGCGCTTCGAGTCGTCCGCGCTCCGGCCACATCAGCGCGGTGAGGACGCTCCCGACCAGCACAAGCTTGACGAGGCCCTTGCCGAGGTTGGCCAGGGCCTGCTTGGAAAACAGCCGCTTGGCCCCTGCCGCCGGCGATATCTTGGAAAACTTTGGCGCAAGCGCTTCAAAAGTCCATACCAGACGATGCTGGATCATGTTGCCGCCAAGCGCGGCCAGCAACAAAATCAGGAAGGGAATGGCCACGGCGGCGATCATCTCGCTGCCTATTTTCTGGAACAGGCGCGGCAAGGCAGGACCATCGACGCTGATGCCATAGGAATTGGCGATGAGCCCGCGCATCGTTGTGGTCAAATCTCTTCCCATCGTGCCGGAGAACGCCATCAGCACAAGCGCAGCGCCGGCAATCACGAACCAGGTGTTGACCTCCTGGCTCTTGACCACATCGCCGCGCTTGAGAGCCTCATCAAGACGTTTTTGGGTCGGTTCTTCTGTTTTATCGGTATCGCCGTTATCTTCCGCCATGCACGCTCCCGTTCAGCCGTGCGGCGCAAGTTCGGTCAGGACGCCTTCGAGATAACCAACAAACGTACCCATCATCGCGCCAATGACTAAAAGGAGCAGCAGCAGCCCGAGCAGAATCGACAGCGGAAGACCGATGAAAAAGACCTGCATTTGCGGCATGAGACGTGACAAAACGCCGAGCCCGAAATTGAACAGCAGACCAAAAACCAAGAATGGCGCCGACAGCTGGATTCCGATGCGGAATGCGGTTGCGATCACGCGCGTGACGTGCTGCGCCGCGTCACCCATGAGCGGCAACTCGCCCGGTTGGAAGATCGTATAGCTGTCATTCATCGCCGCAATGACGAGATGGTGCAGGTCCGTGGCAAACACCAGCGCGACGCCAAGGACGCTCAGAAAATTTCCGACGAGGAGACCCTGCTGGTTCTGCGTCGGATCGACGGCGGTGACGAAGCCCAAACCCATTTGCTGGGCAACGACGGAACCTGTGATTTGAAGTGCTGAAATCGCCAATCGCGCAGTGAGACCGAGCACCGCGCCAATGACCAGTTCCTGAAACAGCAATAAGAGCACTGGCCCGAAAGTCTTGAGATCGACGACATAGGCCTTCTGGTGGGCAGGCAACAGAATGGCAGTGAGTGCCAGAGCGATCGTAAGGCGGACGCGCGACGGCACGCTCAACTCGCCAACTCCGGGCAACAGCATCACCATGGCGCCAACGCGGGCAAACGTCAGCATGAAGGCGGTCGCGAGCGCCGGCAAAAATGAAATGTCGATCCGCATCGGCCCTGTCCGCGGTTAACCGCTCACAATACGCGCGGCAATCCGCAACATTTCAGCGTGCATCTTTTCGGCCATAAACGGTAACGCGATGAGCAGAGATATGAAGATTGCCAATATTTTTGGCACAAAGGCGATCGTCATTTCCTGAATTTGCGTGAGGGCTTGCAACAGTGAAATGGCGACACCGACGGCAAGCCCAACCAGCATCACCGGACTGGCGACAACAATGAGCGTGTAGATTGCGTCGCGGGAAACATCGAGGACTTCTGGGCCTGTCATGATTGCTGGGTACCTAGATCGGCATCTTCATGATGTCTTCATAGGCCGCAATAACGCGATCGCGCACGGCGACGACGGCATCAATTGCGACTTCAGTCTCTGATACCGCCGTGACGACATCGACGATATTGGCTTTGCCGTTGGCCGCCGCGCGGGTCTGCGCGTCGGACTTACGTCCCATCTCAGCGACTGAGCCGATTGCCTCCTTAAGCACGGACGCGAAACTCCCTTCGCCGTTGGCATCGGCGGCGGGCTGACGAACAAGACCAACAGAGGACGCATCGGATGCAATGCGTGCGACGCTGGCATAGGCGCTGGCTGCGGCGAGCGGTGAGGCCATAGTAATTTACGCCTTTCAGGCTTTGAGGATGTCGATGGTGCGTTGGATCATGCGCCTGGTGGCGCTGATGACATTGATATTGGCTTCGTACGACCGTTGCGCATCGCGCATGTCCGTCATTTCAATCAATGGATTGACGTTGGGATATTTGACGTTGCCATTGGTGTCGGCCGCGGGATGGCCGGGTTCGTATTTCAGGCGGAATGCCGATGTATCGTTCTGCACTTTGCCGAGCTCGACCACTTGTGCGTCGAGGGATCGATCGAGTTCGCTGCGAAAAGTCGGGATCTTGCGGCGATAGGGATCCGCACCTGGGCGTTGTGGCGTTGAGTCGGCATTGGCGATGTTTTCCGAAATGACCCGCATCCGGCCGGCCTGAGCGCGCAAGCCGGACGCAGCAATCGTCAGTGTCTTGATGAAATCCACCGTTGCCCTCCTGCGGCCACGCCTAGCGCTTTCCGAGCGCGGTCTTGATGAGATTGAGACTGCGCGTGTAGAGCGCGGTCGCTGTCTGAAAATCCATTTGGTTGGCCGCAACTTTCATCATCTCTTCTTCGAGGTTCACAGCGTTGCCGGCAGGACGAACTTCGAAATCGCGTGTGTTCGCCGAACGGTACGGCGATTGACTCAAGCCGACGCCAGCAAGATGGCTGTCGGCGGTGCGTGTCAGAGACACCGCGGAAACTGCGCCCTGACTAGCGAGCGGCGCTTCCTCAAATTTTAATGGTGCGATGTCGTGCGCGCGGTATTTTGGCGTATCTGAATTGGCAACGTTTTCGGCCAAGACCCGCTGGCGAGCCTGCGCCCAATCGAGCCGGGTGCGCAGCATCGACAAGATTGGAATGTCGGCGATAGCCATGACCTGCTCCCCAAAGAAGACGTCCTGCACCTCAGGACCGTCGCCCTAGGCAGACTTTGCCGGGTGTATGGTTAATAGCTGGTAAAAATGGTTCGCGGCGCTCGGTTGACGAGTTGCGCCAATCTCAGCTGAAAAGGTCCATTTTTGGCCCCGACAGCAAAATGCCACTTTATTTGTTAATGCTCTGTTAGTATTCAGGGCGGCAAATAGTGCCGAGTTGAGTTAACCATTCGTGCGATTCCCCGCATCGGGACAGCAGCACGAAGAACGGAGCGCTTTGATGTTCGAGAGCTTGTTCGGCTCGGAAATGCCGCTAGCCGCGCGCTTCTTCGTCGCCTTTTTGGTGGTGCTGGCGCTGATTGGCCTGACTGCCTGGCTGGTGCGCCGTTTCGGCGCAAACCGCCTCGGCAATGCCACACGTGGACGTCAACCGCGCCTCGCGGTGATCGATGCAGCAACCGTCGACGGACGCCGACGTCTGGTGCTGATCCGCCGTGACAATATCGAGCACTTGTTGATGATCGGCGGCCCTACCGATCTCGTCGTTGAACCAAATATCGTGCGCGCAGTTGGTGCACGCGACGTTGCGCGCGAAGCTTCGCGAGTCGCCAACGAACCTGCAGTGCGTGCGACCGCGCAAATCGAAAATGGCTGGCCGTTGCAGCCGGTGGGTGAGCCAGCCCCCGCGGCAACGCCCCGTCCCTCTTACCGTTCGGCAGCAACTGAAGAGCCCTGGCTTGCAGCGGAGCCCGGCGCCCGCGCGCGACCTGCCGACAGCCTGACCGGCCTTGCCGCCGAGCTATCGACTCGTCTCACGCCGCCCGACGCTGGCGTGCCGGTTGCACGCAGTGAACCAGCGCCGCGCGTGCAAACAAATGAGTCCGCGGCCGCGCCGGCTCAAGCCGATCACAATCTTGCAGAAATGGCACAGCAGCTAGAAGCGGCGTTGCGCCGGGCGCCTTCACCGGAAGGCCGTCCGCCGGTGACCGATCCACTCGCCACCGCGCCGATGGCTGGGGCAAAAGCTCCGGATTTGGCGCGCGGTCCTGCACGGGAGGTCAAGGCCCGCGTGGAACCGAAGTTCGAGGCCAGGCCCGAACCCAAGTTCGACGTCAAGGTCGAGCCACGTGCCGAACCCGCGGCAACGCCAGGAAAAAATCTCTACGAAAATCTCGAAGAGGAGATGGCCAGCTTGCTGGGCCGTCCACCAGGAAAGACGTGACAGCCGATTCCGACCGCCGTGTCCGTCTTGTGACGGTGGTGGTCGGAGTAACTGGGCTGATCCTCACCGCGACGGCGCCCGCCGCCGCCCAGGACATCAGCGTCAATTTCGGACAAGGCAATGGCCTGACCGAGCGCGTGATCCAGATGATCGCGCTGCTCACAGTCCTGTCGCTTGCACCGTCCATCCTCGTGATGATGACATCATTCACCCGCATCGTGGTGGTGCTGTCGCTACTGCGCACGGCACTCGGTACCGCGACGGCCCCGCCGAATGCCGTGATCGTATCCCTCGCGTTGTTCCTGACGGCGTTCGTCATGGGGCCCGCGCTTCAGCGCGCATACGACACCGGCATCCGGCCGCTGGTCGCCAACGAGATCACCGCTGAACAGGCTTTCGAGCGCGGCGCCCAGCCGCTGCGCGCCTTCATGCAGAAGAACGTGCGCGAGAAGGATCTGAAGCTGTTTGTCGACATGGCGAAGGAAGCCCAGCCCGCCAAGCCGGAAGACCTCTCCTTGCGGGTGCTGGTTCCGGCCTTCATGATTTCCGAACTTAAGCGCGCATTTGAAATTGGCTTCCTGCTGTTCCTGCCGTTCCTGATCATCGACCTCGTGGTGGCATCAGTGTTGATGTCTATGGGCATGATGATGCTGCCGCCAGTGGTGGTCTCACTGCCGTTCAAGCTGATCTTCTTCGTTCTGGTCGACGGCTGGAGCCTGGTCGCGGGATCGCTGATCCAGAGTTACGGCGGATAGCCGCCAGCAGATTCCCGCTATCGCGCTCGCGCGCCCATCCTTGGCAATCGCGGAATAGAGCCGGTCGGTTCGGTGTCCGCCTTGACCGGTACGCCCGCGGGCGCTTTCGGCGGCAGCGGCGACGATCCTGCGTCGCGAATTGCAGGGCCATTTGGCGTCACTGCGCCGGGCGGAGCCGCATTTGTCTGTGGTCCTTGAGCCTTGTCGGCTGTCGAGTCTGGCGCGGGCGCATTGCCAGCCGCGCCACCAGGTGAGATTGCAGACGATTCCGGATAGCGCGTACGCAGATCGCGCAGGAATGCATCGAGTGTATCGACGCTTGCGACCTTCTTGGCCACAGTCTGGAAGTCTGCGCCGCTGGTCCCGATGGGCGCGCTCACGATCTCGAACGCGCGGCGATCGGGCCCGTCACTGAATTTGGCGCCATATTTTTCGCGTAGGCGCGCCAGCCCGATTGTTTCCTCGCCAAGCGCATATCCAATCGACGCGCGCAGAATGTCGGCTCGTTCAATGTCGTTCAAAGGCGCAAATTCACGCCAGCGCTCCCCGTAAAGCAACTCGATTTGTTCGCCCGCCTCCCGCCAGCGCTTGGCGGCCCACAGAATATCGGAACGGAGCCGTATTGCTTCGTGGCTGCTTATATTCGTAATCAGTTCAAGCGCGAGATCGTGGCGCCCAAGATTCGACATCGCGCGCGCCTCAAGCAGCAGGCGCTGGTCACGCAAATCGTTCGACAGATCCGCCACGCGCGTCGCCTGCAAGGTTGCGAGCGCCCGATCGGGCTTGCGGTTCATGAGATACACGACCGCGAGGCGCGTCGCGACCTGCGCGCGGGCGCCGCCTTGCAGGCGGTGGTCGACCTGGTGCTGAAGCAGTTCGGCGGCCTGGTCGAGAAGATCGACAGACACGAGGCGATCGGCAAGCCGTCGGATCATCTCGTCGCCGCGCCGCCCGATCGGTGTCAGTTCGCGGAAATCGTAGAACAGGCCCAGAGCCTCGATGGGCGGCAACGACTCTCCCTTGCCGCCAAGAAAAAGACTTTCAAAGGTTGTAGCTGCCTCATCCTGGATCTTGCGTGTCATGTCGGAGTTGGGGTGGGCCGTCAGTGCGGTCCGCATGACGTGGAACGCGTCGCGATAGCGGCTATCTTCGGTGTAAAGATGGGCAAGAAGCTTGAGGCCCTCGGTCTCGGTCTCATCACCACGCCACACCGTGGTGAGCGTTTCGAGATCATTGATGACGTCCTTGCGCCCCATGCCGCCGGTCGCAAATGTGAGTGCGGTCTCCCTTAAGCGCCCCTGCGCGGCCGCGCGCCGATCTCTCGACGTGGCGGCGGTTCGATAGCTGATGAGTGCATCCTCGGTCCGCCCGAGCCCCTCATAAAGCCGGCCAATGAGGACATTAATGGTTGGCTCGAGTTCTGGCGGAATGCCGACGGTCTCGAATTCATTTGCAACACGGGTGGCGTTGTTGAAGTCGCGCACCTCGACGGCAGAGCGCAGCGCCTCCTTCAGCGCCATCCGCTGCAACTCGACCGGCAACGCACCGATGGCTGCACCCACCGTTTTGAAGATGTCGCGTGCTTCGGCCCAGCGCCCCTGACGGGCATAGGCGATCGCCCGCCAGATCGGCGCATCCTGCTGATTACCGACCTGCGGCTTGCCCAATTCCTTGAGCGCATCCTCTGGACGATCAAGCATGACGTCGGCCACGGCGGTTAGCACGCTTCCTGTCACGTCATCTGATCCCCGCTGATCGGACAGCGCAACATCGAGCACGGCCTTGGCTTCCGGCGCCATGTCCTTCGCGAGATAGAAGCGCGCCAGATTGAGCCGCGCTTGCCTACGCTTGGTTAAAGGTGCAGCGGCGGCAAGACCGATTAACTCGGACTGTCTTGCATTGAAGGGCGAATCCCGGTCGAAGCCCCAAAGTTGCGTATCGAATGTGTAGGCGCGGAAGCTGACCGAAACTTGCTGCTGGCCGAGTGACGTCGCTGACAATGAAAGTCCATCTGGGCGGCTGATCGTGATTTTGTCCGTGCTCAGCTCAGCCGTAATGTCGTCGGCGATTGGCTGCACGACGACTCCGTGCACCGATGGCAGCGTACGCAATTCGACAAAATCCTGGACTTTGAGGAATCCGCGCGCCGGCGCGAGCGCCGTCACCACCATCAATCGGTCACCGACGTCAGAATCCTTGATCATGTGAACCGCGCGCGGGCCATCAAGCGGTATGGCGATGCTTGCGCGGTTCTTGCCGACGACACTACGGGCAATGCTGAGCGGAAGAGTGGGTGACGTCGCAATATCGGCGATATTGACGATCCAGCTCGGACCATCGGCGACGACGCTGGCTGTGCGCGGACGCGCGAGCTTGACACGGACAATTGCCGCTCCATCTTCCGCGCGCTCGAACGTTGCCTCGCGCGCGCCGCTTTCGTTGTCATTCTGAAACGCAGAAAGATCGATTGGTGCAGCGCTGTCGAACACAAGCCATAGCGTGTCGGCACGGTAAAAAATCGCTGCCGGTGTCGGTGCAGCAAATGGAAATTCGACGCGCAGACCATTTCCGGATTGGTGCACGCCGGCTACAACTGTCGCCTTTGGATTGGGTGCAGGCCGCTCAGCCTCGGTATTCGCGGCCGGCACTGGAGCTGCTTTCGGCGCCTCAGCGGCGGCAGGCGCTGCCGGTAATGGCGGGGATGCAGGCGGCTCCGCGACGGGCGGCGCAGCGTCGGCTGCCGTAACAGCCTTGTTCTCTGCTGGCGCAGGCTGTGCCGGCGGAGTGGCGGGGGAAGGCTCGGGAGCGGCAGCTTGCTTTTGCACCGCGGGCGCAACAGACGGCGTCGCCTGAGAATGCTCGGCACCTTTTGGCGTCGCCGGTGCCGGCGAAGGTACGGTTGGACCAGGTGGTGGCGCAGCTACATCTGCTTTCGCCGGCGCCGCCGGATTCGGTGCAGGCGTTATGGCTTCTTTCGAGAGCATCGTTTGCGGCGGCGATATCGCGGGAGAGCCGTTTGAGGGTGCCGCTTGTTTGGGCGCCCCGCCCTCTTCGGCCTGCTTCGGCTTGGCTCCGTCGAGACCAATGTCAACGACGATATTGCGGTCCTCCCGGAAGACGCGCACTTCCGGCGTGCCATTGAGCGCAAAAACGACAGCAACGGAATCGAGTTCGATCTCCGCTTCAATCGACTTCAAGCTTGGCGGCAGCGAGGCCTTCGCGTCCGCCATATCCCAATTGACCTGCTGATCAAAATTGAGAGTGAGCCTGCCGTCTGCGCGCTCGGGCACCACATTCACCGTGCCCGGCATTGCGAACACATAGCGCATGAATGTGGGCTGCTTCGCGACTTTAACCCGGACCAGCGGCGGCTTTTTATTCTTCTCCTCGACTTGCTGTTTATGCAACTGGCGCTCGGCTTCGCGCGCGCGCCGGACAAGCTCGTCGATCACCTCCTGCGGCAAGCCCGGCATCGGGCCCTCCCAGGTTTCCGGCAGGAGATCGACGTAAAGGCGCTCGGCAGCACCAATCGTATTGATTTTGATTTTCTGCGTCAGGGCGATGCGGATCGCGCTGCCGTCCGGATCGCGTCGTGCAGCACTGATCACTCCCGGGGCGTTGACACTGAGGCGCTCGACAGCAATCGCCACCGGTTTATTGAAGCTGATGATGATGATCGCTCCGGAGATGCGCGCCTTGGCCTCCACCGCCTCGTCAAATTGAAACATCAGACGCACAAAGCCACCATCAACGACAGCTTTTACCTCGCCCTTGATCGGATCATCGGCGCGGGCACTGGCGGGCGCGAGTGCGAGCAAGATGAGCAACACCATGGACGCAAGGCCGCGGCCACGCGCAAACCCGGGCTTCGATCGCCCCGGTCGGCACGCAAGCATCTGCCGCAGCTTGAATGGCAAAGCCGTCATTAGGCCGTTCCAGCCGGCTGGCCTGCCGGTCGTAACAGCGTAAGGACGGCCGTTTAATGTGGCGTTAACTGTAAGGAGAACTACAGGCTAAAGTGCGCAAAAGCCTTCAGTTTTTGCAGATTTTGGAGGACGGGGAAGGAAATCCAGGCCCGATCCCGCAGGTGCGGCACGCGCGATACGTCCATCGCCCGCGCGAGACTGCGAATGTAAAAAAGCTCTTCCTTGGACTGCAGGTTGAAGCCTTCGAATTGTTGCTGTCCATCGCGGAATTCGGCATCGGAAATTGCCTCATTGAAGCGTGCCTTCCAGCCCGAATCCTGCGGTGTCACATCAAGCCCGGCACCTTCACCAAACGGCACTTTTGTCCTGTCGCGAATGGCTGCCGGTAACTTGTCGGGGTAAAGATCATAAAGATCACGGAGGGCCGCCTTCCCGCGCGGTTGGCCATCGACCTCGCGCACCAGTGCGGGCGCGTCCACATTCAATGCGTATTTGACGACCGACGGATCAAGAAACGGCTCGCGGGTTTCCACTTGATGTCGCATCGAGCAGCGGTCGACACGCTGCAGGCTGACACGATGCATCAGATCAAGGCATTCATCCCGCACGGGCCGGCCGTCGGCATCGCTTTGGTGAAACGCTACCTCGAGCGGCGGGTATCCGCAGAAGAGCTCGTCCGCACCTTCCCCGCACAGGGCCACGCGGAAACCGTCGCGGTGCATTTTTTCAGCTGCAAGCAATGAGCAGACCGCACCACGCACCAAATTGGGTTCGAAAGACTCGGTGACCTCGACAACATGCCCGATCGACGAAAAGACTTCGTCGCTGTCCGGCTCGAATGGTACCATACGCAGATCGAAGCCAGTCCGTTCCGCATATTCGGCCGCATAACGATAGTCCGGCGCGGTTTCGCCACCGACAAAATAGCCAGGCGCTTCCGGCCGGAATTGCCGCGTGTAGTGAGCTATGAGCGTACTGTCGATCCCGCCGCTGAATAAAGTCGCGACCGGCAGACCTGCGGGAATCCGCGTTCGCACAGCCTCCGACAGAATACGGTCGAGCGCGTGCGGGTCATGATGGACGGGCACGTCGGCGCGCGGGTAGATCGGCGACTTGAACCGCGCGCAGTTCTTGCGCGACAAAGCATAGCCAGGCGGCAGCAACATGACGTCGCCGACGGGGACGGTTTGCAACAGCGGCCGCATCTCGGAGCAAAAGAGGAAACTGCCCCCCGACTGGATTACGTAGAGCGGCTTGACCCCGAATGGATCGCGGGCCGCGAGAAATTCACCGTTGGCCAGATCAACGGCGACAAAGGCATACATCCCGACGAGGCGCTCGAGAGCCCGATAGCCCCACACTTGCAAGGCATTGGCCAGGACCTCGGTGTCGGACTCGGTCCTGAATTCAACGCCGAGGTCCGCGAGTTCCTTGCGCAATTCAAGGTAGTTATAGATCTCGCCGTTGAAGGCGACCGCAAGACGCGCATTGAACGAAATCTGGGGCTGGACGCCGTGCTCGGCGTCGACAATCCGCAACCGGCGCGTAGCCATTGCGCTATCTTTGCGAAGCACCGCAACAGGGTCGGTCACGTCACCGCGATGTAAGATGCCTTCGATGAGGCGCTGGACCGAAATTTCCGCTTCGGGCCAATCAATCGCGACCGCAATTCCACACATTTAATGTTCCCTGTTGTCCGGGCCCGGCTCGCTTCGACGCTTTGGCCGCTCCGATCAGTTCGCGGTTGGTTTGCCTTCAATCTTCGGCAGCTGATCGGAGTTCTGCGTTTTGGGCTTGGCGCTGGCTCTATTGGCGAGTTCGACCGTCAGGCGCTCGGCATTGTCCGGCGTCATTTGCGCGAGAATTTCCGACATCTTTTGCGGTTTTATCTGCGTCGATACGTCGACCAGAATTTTCATATCGAGACGGTCGAAGATTCTCGCCGCGTCTTTTGGTTTCATGTTCTCATACATGGAGACAATTCCTTTGAAGCGCTCGGCTTCCACCTTGTCGCGAGTCCCCATCGCCGTATTGACGCGCCCCTCTGCGTCCTTGAGCTCAGTGACCTTGTCTTCCAGGCGTTTCTCGGCCGCCTTAAGCAGGTTTTCGCGCATTTCCATTTCGCGGCTGCGCGTATCGAGTTCCTGCCGGCGGGTTTGCAAGCGTTCGAGAACCGCGCGTTCGCCTGGCGACGCGATGCGACCCGGCTCGAGGGGAATTGCGGCTCCGGCGACTTCTAGTTTCGGCGGATCCGGCGGCTTGTCACTCACCTTCAGCGCAGGTTCGCTTGCTTTTTCCGCAGACTCAGTCGACCCGGTGATGTCGCTGCGGCCGTCCTTGAAATTGAGAACATCTTGCGCCCAGGATTTTTTGGCTCGCGGCAGGCCGGATTTATCCAACCTCTCGGCGATTGTGACCGCGGACGAATCCGGCGCGTCATTTTGCCTCGAGGCCTGCACATCCGCGTTGATGCGCGCGCCCATTCGCTCAGCAAGTGTGTAGCCGCCGTCGAATACAAGACCCGAAACTTTGAGCGCGAGCAGGCTGATCGTGGCGAAAAGCACAATCGGAATAAGCCGCACATCGCGCAGCATGCGGTTCATGCGGCTTGGCTACCCAGGCGAGAGCGTGTGCGATCGGCGAAGGCTTGCGCGGCAGCCGCGACGGCTTTGGCGTCCTGCACCGGTGCGGGCTCGGCAGCCGGCCGTGTTACACCGGCAATCCGCACCAGCCGCGCCAGCAGTTGATTGCCAGCAGCAATGTGAAGGTCGAGCTCAGCGGCAAGATGTTCACCTCGCTCGAGACGCTCGCTCAAGGCGTGCTCGCCTTCCTGCATGGTCGATTTCAAACCACCGATCGCCCGGTCGGCGATCTCAGTAGCTGTGATCAATTCCGAAATGGTCGCACGCAGCGAGCGCTCATCGGCCTTGAGCAATCGCAGCTGCTTGTTGAGACGAACGCAATACAGGATCGTGAGCAGAAGCAGGATCGAGACCATCGTCTCGACCAGGAATCCGTAATGGTAGCTCACGGTACCTCCATTGGACTGGTTGTTTCGTCGGCTTTTTCGAACATCGCAAAGGTGGTCCTCGGCTTGCGCAACGGCTTTGCGACACGCACCGCAACACGGTCGCCGACACGGCCCATACGGCCTTCAGTCAACGTAATATCTCCACAGCGCACAGTGACCATCGCGTCCGGCTTGAGTTCAAGCATCAGCGTATCGCCGACATTGAGCCCCATCATCCGGCGCAATGGCAGCCGCGCCTCATACAACACGGCATCGACGCCAATCTGCGCCTGTCCGATTTCGGTCGCGAGATGGCCTTCCCAGATCGGATCACGGCCGAATTTTTCGCCCATGAACATCTGGAGCAGCACGGCGCGGATCGGCTCGATCGTCGCGTAAGGCAACAACAATTCAATCGTTCCGCCGCGGTCTTCCATGTCGATCCGCAAACGCACTAAAATCGCGGCGTTTGCGGGCCTGGAAATCGCGGCAAAGCGCGGATTGGTCTCGAGCCGATCGATGTTGAACTTGACCGGGGACAGCGGCTTGAAGGCGAGCTCGGCATCCGCCAGCACGACTTCGATCATGCGCTTGACGAGATTGGTCTCGATGGTGGTGTAGGGTCGCCCTTCGACCCTGATCGAGCTTTGCCCGCGACGTCCGCCGAGCAGTACGTCGATGATGGAATAGATCAGACTCGAATTGACGGTTGCGAGTCCGAAATTATCCCATTCTTCCGCCTTGAACACGGCCAGAATCGCCGGCAGCGGAATTGAATTGAGGTAATCACCGAAGCGTACCGACGTAATACGATCGAGGGACACCTCGACGTTATCGGAGGTGAAGTTGCGCAAGCTGGTCGTCATCAACCGCACCAGGCGATCAAAGACGATTTCCAGCATCGGCAACCGTTCGTAAGAAACCATCGCAGAGTCGATGATCGCCCGGATGCCGGAATTGTCGTTGAGCGAAACGTCAGCCAGACTGAAGCCAAGTAGGCTGTCGATTTCTTCCTGATTCAGGATGCGTTCGGCGCCGCCCTTGGCTGACTGCAGACCACCGCTGTCATCGACCATCGCGGCCCATTGCGCAGCGGCTTCGTCAGTGCCTGGCGCAGCCGGCGTTTCCGCATTTGCCGGAGGCGCGCTTGAATCCGATTCCAGCGCGAGGCCCCATTCCGCGGCCAGTGCGTCTTGGTCGATTTGGTCTTTATTGGCCATTGTCGTGAGCCATGAACCTTATTGTTATGGCGTCGTCACTGGACGACGATCTCCTTGAACAGAACGGCAGTGATGTGATTGGGCGCCACCGCGGCGTTGACGCGGCGCGTCAACTCTTCCTTGAGCCGATAGAGGCCGGCTGAGCCATCCAGATCGGTCGGCCGCAGCTCGCGCAGATACGTCTGGAAGGCATCCATAACCCTGGGCATCAACGGCTGGATTTGCGGAACGAGGGTCGCGTCCGGCAGTTCGAGCACGATCTTGACCTTGAGATATTGAGTCCGGTCGCCACCGGTGTTCGACAGGTTGACCAGGACATCCGGCAGATCGACAAAGGTCGCCGGCTTAGCGACGACCTCGGGTTCCTTGTGGCTCGGGCCCTTAAAGAAAAAATAGGCGCCCCCACCGCCACCGATGAGAACCAGCAGACCCGCTCCGCCGATGATCATCCACTTCAACGGCGGCAGCTTGAATTTCAGAAAAGCAAATTTCGACTTTGCTGCCGGCTGTTCGTTTTCACCTTCAGGCTTGTCGACTTCTTCTTCTTCGACGTCCGCCTGTTTTGCCTTGGCTGCCATGAATGACCCCAGTTCGCGACGTCGGACGGGGCGGCATTGGACGCCGTTCAGCCCAGAAATCGCGGCCGCGCGACACCGCGCGCCCCCTGAAATCAAAGGTAGGTCGGTATGGTTAACAGATACTTTCCGCGGCGCCCCAAGCGGGAATCTTTTGCCGGGTAGGCGGCCCAAAGCGGTTCTTTTTGCCCTCGCAGACAATCCATTTTTTGACCTAATACATTGATATTATTGAATTAAAAGAGTTGGCACGGTGTCTGCACTTCTACGAGCAACCGCCGGCTTGGGAGAGCTTGCGGCGTCGATGCGGACCAAGCGCGGCCTCGGGAGGGCCGAACTTGCCGAATTGCAAGGGGAGTTACCGATGCAGAATGCACTTCTGGTCGGACTGTCACGCCAGGTCGCGCTGGGGCGCGAGCTGGACGTGATCGCCAACAACATCGCCAATATCAACACCGCCGGCTTCAAGGCCGACGGCTCGATATTCGAGGAATACATCAGCCCGACCGCGAGCGCCGACAACTTCCTGAGCGCCGACCGGCGGGTGAGCTTCGTGCAGGACCGGGCGACCTGGGTCGACCTGAGCCAGGGACCGATCGAGCGGACCAACAATCCGCTGGACGTGGCGATCAACGGCAAAGGCTATCTGGTTGTGCAGACGCCGCGCGGCGAACGCTACACGCGCAATGGCGGACTGCAGATCAGCAACACCGGCGAACTCGTCACCAGCGAGGGTTACCAGGTGCTGGGTGAATCCGGGCCGATAACCTTCCAGCCGAAAGATCGCAGCATCACGATCAGCGAGGACGGCACGATCAGCGCGCGCGAGGGAAGCAACGCGACCGACTCCCAGCGCGGCCAGTTGCGCATCGTGAGCTTTGACCAGGCCGGCCAGTTGCAAAAGGACGGAAGCAGCACCTTTGCCGCGCCGGCCAACGCCGCACCGCAAGCCGACAAACTTTCACGCGTCTCGCAAGGCGCCGTCGAAAAATCCAATGTGCGCTCCGTCATTGAAATGAGCCGCATGATCGAAGTCACGCGCAACTACACGCAAGTCGCCAACATGCTGGCGCAGGCAGCAGATGTACGACGCACCGCGATCGAAAAACTTGCCGACGTGCCTAACTAAGCCAGTGGCTGGAGATCAGTAGATGAGAGCACTTCACACCGCAGCGACTGGAATGATGGCCCAGGAACTTAACGTCCAGGTCATCTCCAACAATATCGCAAACATGCGGACCACGGGCTACAAGCGGCAGCGCGCGGAATTTCAGGATCTTCTGTACGAACAAGTCACCCGCGTTGGCACGCAGACATCCGCGCAGGGCAATATTCTTCCCGCCGGCATTGAACTGGGCTCAGGCGTCAAGACAGTCGGCACGCCGCGGCTGATGAGCCAGGGCGAGCTGACGCAGACCAGCAAAGACTTCGACCTTGCCATCCGCGGCGAAGGCTTATTCAAAATTCTCCTGCCTGACGGCCGCACCGCCTACACCCGCGACGGTTCCTTTGAACTCGACGCACAGGGGCGCCTCGTGACGGCCCAGGGCAATGTCGTGCAACCCGGCATCACCATTCCACAGAACGCAACCTCGGTTTCCGTGAACAACCAGGGCCAGGTGATGGTGACGCAGCCTGGATCGAATACGTCAACTCAGGTCGGGCAAATTGAGTTGTCGCTGTTCGTCAACAAGGCCGGCCTGCAAAGCATGGGCGACAACTTGTACCTCGAAACGCCCGCTTCAGGCGCGCCCCAGAATGGCAACCCTTCAACCGAAGGCTTCGGCAATCTGCAGCAAGGCTATCTCGAGCAGGCCAATGTCGAGGCCGTCAGCGAGATATCAGACCTGATCGCCGCGCAACGCGCCTACGAAATGAACGCGAAGGTCATTACCGCAGCCGATCAAATGCTATCGGCGACGTCCAACCTGATGCGCTGAGGTTTCACCATGATCCGTTCAATCCTCGTGGCATTTGCAACGCTCGTCGTCATAACCACCGCCGGCAGTGCACAAGTTGCGACCCTGCCCGATGCACAGCGGCCGAGCCTGAAGCCGGAAGCGATCATCAACGGCGATATTGTCCGCATCGGCGATCTGGTCGAGCACGCGGGAATCGTCGCCTCCGTGCCGATTTTCCGCGCACCCGATCTCGGCGACACGGGCACTGTTGCGGTCGAAAACGTTCTCGAGGCGGTCCGCAAGCATGGCCTCATCGGCGTTAACGTCGGCGACGTGCGTGAGGTAGTGGTGACACGGGCGAGCCGGACGATCCCCGCAAACGAGATCGAGGACGCAGTCACCAAATCATTGTCCGCGCGATACGATCTTGGCTCCAGCAAGGATATTGTCGTGACCTTTGCGCGCGATATGCGCGTGATTCATGTCGAGCCGTCCGCCAAGGGCGAGCCGCGCGTTGCAAACATCGACTACGACCTGCGCAGCGGCCGCTTCGAGGCGACAATCGAGATTCCTGCCGGCCCCGGCAGGCGCACCGCGATACAGCTCTCCGGCCGCGCCACGGCGACGGTTGAAGTTGCGACGGCCGCGCGAACGATCGAGCGTGGTGTCGTCCTCAAGGATGCGGACCTCATCATGGAGCGGCGTGCGCGTTCGGAGGTCGGCCGGGACGTCATTACAAGCCCGGCCCAGGCTGTTGGGCTCGCTCCCCGCGGCGGCCTGCAAGCTGGTCGTCCCATCCGGACCGTCGAGCTCATGAAACCCGACCTGGTCCAGCGGAATGAGACCGTGACCTTGGTGTACGAAGTGCCCGGCGTGGTGCTCACGATACGCGGCAAAGCCGCCGAAGGTGGCGCAGAAGGCGATGTCATCAACGTTCTCAACGAGCAATCCAAGCGCACGTTGCAGGGCGTCATCATCGGCCCGGGACGCGTGGCCATCAACAATGGATCGCCGCGCGTGGCTTCGAACAATACGACGGGCTCTATCGTCAATGCCAACACGCGCTAACGACAAGTTTCGCATCTTTCGTACATTGTCAGTGAAAGCAAAGTCATGAAAGTCGTCACGGTTATGCGTCATGCGGTTCTGGCCGCACTCGCAAGCACTCTGCTCAATGGTTGCGCATACGTTGATCGGCTCAAATCGATCGGCCAGGAGCCGCCGTTGACCGCGGTCAACAATCCAACCACGCGCCCCGGATACAAGCCGGTCCAAATGCCAATGCCGGCGGCGCAGCCCGCGGCCTACAATCCGAATTCGTTGTGGCGCAACGGCTCACGCGCCTTTTTCAAGGATCAGCGCGCGCACCAGGTCGGCGATATTCTCACGGTGAAGGTCAATATCACCGACAAGGCCAATATCGACAACGAAACGAAGCGTAGCCGCGCGATGACCGAGGACTCGGGCATCACCAATTTCTTCGGCAAGCCCAAGGTGCCGATCATGAACACGCCGGTGCCGACGCGGATTTTCACCGCCGATTCCAATACAACGCAAGACGGCAAAGGCTCAGTCGATCGAACTGAAGAAATAAAAACCAATGTCGCCGGCGTTGTGACGCAAGTCCTGCCAAACGGAAATCTGGTGGTTGAGGGGAAGCAGGAGATCCGCGTCAATTTCGAAGTGCGTGAGTTGATTGTAGCCGGCATTGTACGGCCGGAAGATATCGAGAGTGACAATACGATCGATTCGACCAAGATCGCCCAGGCGCGCATCGCCTACGGCGGACGCGGTCAAATCACCGACATGCAGCAGAATCGTTACGGCGAACAATTGTTCGACGTTCTGCTGCCGTTCTAGTCAGTCGCGTCAATATGTTTTCAGTCCTCCCCCGCCGTTTTCGCATCGCGCGAGCGTAACGGCGTCAACGACGCGGTCTCCGGCTGCTCCCCGGCCGGAGACCGCGTGAATTTCCAAATCCACGCCAAAAAAATGCCCGGCGCTGAGCCGGGCGAAGCAACTCGCAAACTGAATCCCGAAATTTCAATCGTCGCGATAAACGCGTTCACGTCTTTCGTGCCGCTCCTGCGCTTCCACGGACAGCGTCGCGATCGGCCGCGCTTCCAGCCGGCGCAAGGAAATCGGCTCGCCCGTCTCCTCGCAATAACCGTACGAGCCGTCGTCGATCCGCGTGAGCGCTTCGTCGATCTTTGCGATCAATTTGCGCTGGCGGTCACGGGCGCGCAGCTCGATGGCGCGATCGGTCTCGGAAGACGCACGGTCGGCAAGGTCGGGATGATTCTGGTTTTCTTCCTGGAGGTGCTGCAGCGTTTCCTTGGCTTCCTTGAGGATGTCTTCCCGCCACATGAGCAGTTTCGCGCGAAAGTACTCGCGCTGGCGCTCATTCATAAACGGCTCTTTATCGGACGGCCGATAGTTCTTGGTTTTGGCCAACATCCCACCTACTCCCTGGTTTCTTCTGTTTTTCGGCGCGGAGTGTCGCCCGCTCCGCGCGGCAGGCTTATATACGGCCACCAACCGGCGGACAACATCCAAGTAAGGCCAGGGCCTTTTCGGAATTTAAATGACGGTTCAATGACTTCAGGGGAACTTGCGGCCCGGCTGGGTGGGTCCCGGACCCTAGCGAATACCGGCTTTCGCCAGCTCCACGGCGACGCGCAGATCGATCTCCCCAAGCACCCCGTCCAGGCCGGCATCGCCCGATGAATCAGTCAGCCCGTCTGAGGCGACCTTCAGGCGCGCCAACGTCGATTGGTCTACCGATCCGTCGAGAAGGCCAAGCTTGAGCGTGTCGAGAACATCAAGCGCGTTTCGGCCCTTGGCGACCGCACGTTTCTTGCGCTCAGAGGGGTTTTCTACGCCCTGAAGGGCAATCAGCGCATCCACGGTCGAGATCGACCGGAGCGTAGTCGCGGCCGGCGAGTTCGGTGACGCCTCCTGCTCATTGACCGTGAATGTGCCGCCTTCCGTGCGGCGGGCCGTCAGTGGCGCCGTGGCCAGTGCGGTTCCGTTCGGTCCGTAGACGCGCATGCCGATTGTTCCCCACCGAAAATGGATCGGTCCCCGAATACCGTGAAGCCTGCGCTGGTATGGTTAATGCCCGGTAAAAACCCGGCAAAAATTACCGCCCGCGGCGGTTCATGCCCCCTCGCCGGCACATCGCGCGTTTCAGAAAAAAAGAAAAACATCTGCACCGCCAATGCCTTCGGTCGCGCCGCGGCGTTGGCACGCCGTTCGCATAGCTCTCGCTGTCAACCGTCACATTGGGGAGCAGTGATGACGAGGACTTTGCAGGCCGCATGCCTGGCGGTGGTCTTGGCCTTGTTTGTCCCGGTTAGCGCCGGGGCGACCTCGCGCATTAAAGACCTCACGAATATCGAAGGCGTGCGACAGAACCAGTTGATCGGGTACGGCTTGGTCGTTGGGCTCAACGGCACCGGCGATACCCTCAACAATATTCCTTTCACCAAGCAGTCGCTCACGGCGATGTTGGAGCGCCTTGGTGTCAACATCCGTGGGCAAACGCTGCGCACCGGCAACGTCGCCGCGGTGATGGTGACAGCCAACCTGCCGGCCTTCGGGACACAGGGGACCCGCATTGACGTCACCGTTTCGGCCATGGGCGATTCCAAGAGCCTGCAGGGCGGGACTCTTCTGGTGACGCCCTTGCTGGCAGCCGACGGCAACGTCTACGCCGTTGCGCAAGGATCGCTGGCGATCAGCGGCTTTGCCGCCGAAGGCCAGGCCGCAAAAATCACACGCGGGGTCCCAACGGTCGGTCGTATTGCAAACGGCGCACTGATTGAGCGTGAGATTGAATTTACATTAAATCGGCTGAGCCAATTGCGCATGGCTTTGCGCAATCCGGATTTCACCACTGCCAAGCGCATTGCGGCCGCGATCAACGACTATATCGGCTCGCCGTCAGCCGAGCCGATCGACCAGTCCACCGTCGTGATTACGGTGCCGGCCAAGTCGACAGCAAACATTGTCAAATTCCTCACCGAGATCGAGCAGCTGCAGGTCGAGCCTGATCAGCCCGCCCGGATCGTCATCGATGAACGCTCCGGTGTCGTCGTGATCGGCCGTGACGTGCGCGTCTCGATGGTCGCCGTCGCGCAAGGAAATTTGACCGTGAGCGTTTCAGAAACGCCCGAAGTCAGTCAGCCGGCGCCGTTCGCGCGCCGCGGGCGGACAGTGACGGTGCCGCGCACCAGTATCGGTGTGCAGGAAGACGGAAAGAAAATGTTCCTCGTGAGGGAAGGTGTTTCCCTGCAACAAGTCGTTGACGGTCTCAACGCCATGGGCATCGGGCCGCACGATCTGATCACCATCCTCCAGGCCATCAAGGCCGCAGGGGCGATCCAGGCCGATATCGAGGTGATGTGATGACAAGCGCAATCGGACTTCCCGCGCCTGGCGCAGCACCCATCGATCTGCTCGCAAACACGAACACCTCGGCGGCCGCCGCCAAACTCAAAGGGTTGGGACCGACAAAGGCCCGCGCAGCGGCGCAGGATTTCGAAGCGGTCTTTCTCAATTCCATGTTTCAGAACATGTTCACCGGCATCAGTGGCGATGGCCCGTTCGGCGGAAGTGGCGCTGTCGGGGTCTGGCGCTCGATGCTGACCGATGAATATTCGAAATCTTTCGCCAAATCAGGCGGCATCGGCATTGCCGATCAGGTCTATCGCACGCTGATGGCGCACCAGGAGGCACGGCCATGACGCAGGCGGCCAGGAATCCCATTAACGATGCAAACGCTGCCGAGAAAGCTGTCGCCAGCCTCGAAAGCGTCATGGACCGGCTGGAACAGACGGTCACGGAAGAGACAGCCCGCGTGCGCGCGGGACGCCTGCGTCACGCGGCGGAGCTGGACCAAGCCAAAATCGAATTCGCCCGCCTTTACATCAGTGAGAGCGACTACGTGAAGGCGGCCAGAAGTGCCATTGCGCGGCTGGCACCGGAAGCGCTCGAACGCCTGCGGCGGCGCCACGAATCCTTCCAGGGCTCGCTGCGAACCAATTTGACAGTCCTGGCGACGGCCCACGCCGTCTCGGAAGGCATCATCCGCGGCGTATCAGGCGAACTCGCGCGCAAGCAGGCGCCGTCGACCTACGGCGCGTCGGGACGGGCGCAAACACCGAGCAGCAAAACGAGCCCGCCGCTGGCAATCAGCCGGACGTTCTAGTCCTTCATTTTCCTGAAGTCGTGCCGGCGCGTCTCGCGGCGCGCAGGATGGCCTAAGCCGTAACAGAGATTGTCAGGCCGGTGATCGTGTCGATCTTCGAGCCGTCGGGCATCGTGAGAATATTGTTTTTGGTGTCGAGGTAGGCACCATTCGCCATCTGAACGATCGATGAAGTGTCGACGACTTTTGCCCCGGTCGTCGTATCGATTTGCGTCCCATCCGACATGGTCATCACGTTGCTGTTGGTATCGAGCGACGACCCATTTGCAAAGAATATGATCGGATCGAGCACGTTGGTCGGTTGAACGACCTGTTGTGACGCTGACAGCGCAGCGATCGCATCCTGCAATTTCTTCTGGTTTTGTTGCTGAATATTCTGTGACGCAATCTGGGCGACGAGACTCGACTTGTTCGTCATACTGTTTTGTGAAATCAGCGCCAACTGACTCGATGATTTCTGGCTGGACCCAAGAAATGAGGCGATGCTGCCATTGCCGCCGGAATTCTGCAGCATGCCGATAAGGCCGCCCTCATTCCCCTGATTCTGGATTGCGGTCATGGTATCGCCAAGCCAACTCGCGGCTCCGCTCGCGCTGAAGAGCGCGCTGTAATTGACGGCGGATGGAGTTATGACGGACGACATGCCGGACTACACATTTGCACTGCCTGACAATGCTCCGGAAAAATTAACAAAGTCTGGCCGTTAGCGATTTGCTAACCAAATAAATTTGCTCCGGACGCAATCGCCGCCGGAATTTTTCCGTACAGCCGGACGAGCGCTCGCGCACGCCATCAAGCAATATCTCATTAACTATGATCTTTTACGGGCCGTTTGGGGGGTCTATGCGATGAATTTGACGATCCACTGGATCGACACGTGTGTAACTGCCAGTACGGCAAATAGACCAGAAAGGTACCTAAGATGTCTAACATTGTTCTTTCCGCAGGCGTGCGGTCGAACCTGCTGCAATTGCAGCAGACGTCGGACCTGATCACGCAGACGCAGACCCGGCTGGCGACCGGTAAGCGCGTCAACTCGGCCCTCGACAACGCCATCAACTTCTTCACCGCGCAGGGCCTCGACAACCGTGCCAACGACCTGAACGCCCTGCTGGACTCAATGTCCAACGGCATCAACACCATTCAGGCCGCGAACAACGGCATCACCGCAATCACCAAGCTGGTGCAGTCGGCGCAATCACTCGCCAGCCAGGCCAACCAGACGACCGATACGACCGTGCGCGGCACTTTGGCCTCGCAGTTCGACGCGCTCGTGAGCCAGATCGGGCAACTTGCCGGGGACTCGGGTTTCAACGGCATCAACCTGCTCGCCGGCAATACGCTGACTGTCACCCTCGACGAAACGGGCGCTTCGAGCACCTCCGTGGTCGGTGTTGACTACACAAACCCCGCCGCGGCCGCCCCAGGCCTCGCAATCGACAGCGCAGTGAGCGCCCATGCCGCTTGGGCGACCACCACCGACATCAACGCGTCGTCGGCCGTCTTGACGACAGCGCTTACGGCTCTGCGTTCAGAATCGCAGACTCTCAGCGCGAACTTGTCGGTCGTGCAGATCCGTCAGGATTTCACGAAGGCGACAATCAACACGCTGCAGACCGGCTCTGCCGCTCTTACGCTCGCCGACTCGAACGAGGAAGGCGCCAACCTGCTCGCCCTGCAGACCCGCCAGCAGCTGTCGACCACAGCTCTGTCGTTGGCTTCGCAGGCCGACCAGAACGTCCTCCGCCTGTTCCAGTAAGTCGAACAGCAACCGCGATAAAACGGCGGCCTTCGGGCCGCCGTTTTTTTTGCGCGACGCGCAAACGTAGTTAACCAAATCTTAATTCGCGGCTTTAACTGTCTGTCAACCCTAACGTTTCATTATCAGCCACAAGCGATTTGGGCCAATGCAGGCAAGGAGTTTGCCATGAGTGACATTGTACTTTCGGCCGGTGTTCGTTCGAACCTTCTGCAATTGCAGCAGACGTCTGATTTGATCACGCAGACGCAAACCCGGCTCGCAACCGGCAAGCGCGTCAATTCGGCGCTCGATAACCCGATCAACTTCTTTACTGCCCAGGGCCTGTCAGTGCGCGCCAACGACCTCAACGCCCTCCTCGACGCAATGTCGTCGGGCATCAACACAATTCAGGCCGCGAACAACGGCATTACGGCGATCACCAAGCTGGTGCAGTCGGCCCAAGCGCTCACCAGTCAGGCCAACCAGACGGTTGATACGAGCGTTCGCGCAACACTGGCCAGCCAGTTCGATGCGCTCTTGCCCCAAATCGACCAGCTCGCAGCGGACTCCGGCTTTAACGGCATCAACCTGCTCGGTGGCAACGATCTCACGATCACGATGAACGCCGACGGCACATCGAACGTCGTGGTCACCTCGTTCAACGATACGACGGCGGGTGATCTCGGAATCGCGGGCTCTACCGGCAGCTGGGCGACCAGCGCCGATATTGACGCCGCCAGCACCAACTTGAAGGCCGCGCTGACGACGCTGCGGTCCCAGGCCCAGTCGCTGAGCTCGAATCTGTCGACGGTGCAGATCCGCCAGGATTTCACCAAGGCCATGATCAATACGCTCAATTCAGGCGCCGACAGTCTCACACTTGCTGACAGCAACGAAGAAGGCGCGAACCTGCTCGCCCTGCAAACCCGTCAGCAGCTGTCGACCACAGCGCTGTCACTGGCTTCGCAGGCCGATCAAAACGTACTGCGGCTGTTCCAGTAATTGCATTCCATCTGACGTGGCCGAAGCGATCTGTCATCATGGCCGCGTCAGAGACAAAAGGCGGCCGCAAGGAGCGGCACCAAATGGGTCTCAAAGTCGAGCTGAAAGCCGGCGAGCGCTTCATTCTGGGCGATTGCCTCGTCACTAACGGCAATCAGCGCACGCGGCTTCTGATCGAGGGCGACGCCCCGATCCTGCGCGAAAAAGACATCATGACCACAAGGCAGGCCGATACGCCCGCCAAACGCATCTATCTCGCGGTCCAGCTGATGTATACCGCCCGCGATCCGCGTCTGCACCACGAAACATATTTCATCCTGATGCGCGAGCTCGTGCAGGCCGCCCCGAGCGCGTGGCCGCACATCGTTGCGGTCAGCAACCACATCCTGGCCGGTGAACTATACAAGGCGCTCAAGAGCGCAAAGGCCCTCATTGCCTACGAGAAGGAGCTGATCGATCATGCAACACGCGGCACAAACCTACGACGCGGTCGCCAAACAGACCGCAAAACCGCGTGAGGTCGAAGCAGACCTGCTTCTGACCGCCGCCAATCGTCTGCAGGCGATCCATGATGGCTGGGACGCCAAAATGGTCGAGCTCGACGCCGCGCTTATCTATAACCGGCGGCTCTGGTCGATCTTCGTAAGCTCGGCCACCAGCCCCGACAATCCGCTGCCGCCCGGCATCCGTCAGAACGTCGCGAACCTGGGGATCTTTGTGTTCAACCACACGCTGGAGATCCTCGCGAACCCACGGCCCGAAGGCCTCGGCCTGCTGATCAACATCAATCGTGAGTTGGCCGCCGGACTGCTCAGCCGCGCCTGAGTCCAACGCAAACGCCCATTAAAAAAACCGCGGCTTCGCCGCGGTTTTTTCTTTGTCCGGACGGATCTGGCGGCCGCCGACGGGCTTGGAACGAGCTACTTGAGATAGTTCACGAGGCTCGTCTGGAACAGCATCGACGTGACCTGCATGGATGCCTGCATCCGCGTCTGGAGGGTCAGCAGCTGGGCGCCCACCTCTTCGTTCGAAACACCATCGATCTGTTGCAGGAAACTGTTCAATGTCGTGCTGGTCTGCTGGTGCCGGGACTTGGCCGCACTCAATGACGTCTGCGCGGTTGCGAGATCCGTCTCGATATCAGCAATGGTTTGCGTGCCTGGCGCGCCCAGATTGACCGTCAGGCGCTGGTCAAGAGCGCTGCTCAGGCCCACGCCGTTTGGATTTGACGGCGCGATCTGGATCGCAGCCAGCGTCGCCACGTTCTGGACCAGCGTGCGAATGCCATCCTCGTTCGCACGAGCGCCGTAGGACACCGACAACGACTGATCGATGCGCGCCGTGGCGGTCGATCGGGCCGGATCGGTACCGGGCTCGCCGGTATACCAGATCACGGTATTCGCGGCCGTTCCCGGCACCATGCCGGTCGCGGCATAAAATGGCGGCGAACCGCCCACGCGTTGCGGCGGGTTATTGGTATCCGCGCTGAAGAAATCATTGGACGCAGTAACCGCCGATGCCGCCGTCAGCGCGGTGCCGGCCAGCTTGCCGATCGCACCCGTAAGTGCCGTCTGGAAATTTGCGGCTGTGGTAGCGCCATCTGCGCCGATCGTGAACTGATTGGCGCCCGGCGGCGAATTGGTCGTGGCCGTGAGTGTCAGGTTCTCGCTGGTGCCATCGGGCAGATTGAACCGCAGTGTCACCGTTTCGCCCGGGTTGGGGGCAGCCGAGAAATCAATGCCCATCGACGGAGGCGAACCACTGGGCGCGGACACCGTGGCGCCAGCCGCGGTGGTGGTGATGGATGCAAGCTTGAACCCGAACGGTGATATTGAATCCTCGGCCACCGCTACCGAAGTCGCCGTGGGCGCGCTGATTGCCAGCCGCCCTAACCCATCAATGCCAAGATCGGCCTGATTGCGCTCGGCGATCAGCTGCCTGAGGCCCGCCTGCGCACCATCGCCGTTCAGGATATGGTCCAGTGTTTCAACGGCCGGCTTGTCGGTCGCACGTCCGGAAAACAGGTAACGATCGCCGGCCTGCGTATTCAACAGGCCGAGCAATTGATCGAGCGACGATTGCGCGGTTTGTTGCGCGATCGCAGCGCCGCTGCCGTCGCTGACGCCGTTAGCCTGCACCATCGCCGACTTAATCGTGCTGCTGATCTTGGTCATATTGGTCAGCGCGGTGTTCATCAGATTGATGCGCGTCATGACATTGTCGATCGTGTCGTTGAAACCGCCGATCGCCGACATCTGCGCGTTCAGGCTGACGGTGATGCCGCGGTCGAGGCCGAGGCCAGCATAGGTTGCCGATTTCTGGCCCGAGCTGAGCTGGCGCTGCAGATCATCGAACTGCGCGCGCATTTGCGTCAGCTGCTGGATGGCGAGCTGCGATTGGGCTCCGATCGACGAGACGCTCATGCTATCCTCACATCTGGATCAGGGCGTCAAACATGTCCTTCACGACCGACAGCACGCGTGCGTTGGCGGAGTAGGAGTTCTGCAACGTCAGCAGGTTCGCCATCTCCTGGTCGACGTTGACGCCTGACGTTTCGTTAAAACGCTGCTGCAATGCATTGAGGACGACGTCCTGGCCCTGCTTCAGGTTGTTGGCAGAGGTCGCGGCCTCCCCCTGCTGGCTGATGACTTGCCGGAGATAGGTGGTGAGCGTGCCGGCAAACGGCGTCGCGGCCGTGCCAATGCCCGTGTTTGATGGAAACGTGAACGACGCGTTGGTGAGCTGTTGCAATATGAAATCGGGTCGCGTGCTGTCACCCGCTGCCGTACCCGGCTGGAAAAGAACCAGCGTGGAGGGGTCGGCCGCCACCGCCGGGTTCACGCCGATGCGGCCGGCCAGGCCGATGCTTTGCGAACCGCGTGCTGTAATGGCCCCGGTGTAGGGCGTGGATCCATCGGAGAATAACTGAAACTGGGCAGTTCCCCCGGCAAGATTGGTGACGGTTGACGTGGCCGCCAGCGAATTCACGTCAACCGTGTTGCCAGCACCGTCGTCGAGAACCTCGAGGGTCGTTCCCGCCGGATTTGACGCCGTCATTCCGGTGCCGGCGAATGCCGCATTGATCTGCGCAACGACCGAGCCCATGCCGCCGGAGAAATCGATGCCGAAGACCGTGTCGTTTGGATTGGCTGTGGCCGTGTTGGCGAGCGGCAAAGCCGACGGGTCGTCGACCCGCACCAGCGTGATGGTATGCGGCGTGTTCGTCGCGGTGTCGGTGTAATTGACGGTGATCGTATTGCCGGCTGACAGGCCCCCAATATCGACGTCGAATCCGTTTTGCGGCAATGGAGCAACCGCAGTTCCTGCGGTCGTCTTGTCGGACAGTGCGGACGCCATCCCCGCGGCAAGCGCATCGAGCTGATTCTGCGCCTGGACGAGATCCTGATCGCGCATCTGGAGATAGGCGGCGATCGTTCCGGAACGAATTGCGTGGTCCGCAATCAGATCAATTGGCGTGCCCGAAGGCGGAATGAGGGTAATCGTGCCGACACCACGCTGTGTCGGGTCTGCACTCCACTGCGAGGCCGGCGTAATGGTGCCGACCGCGTCAAAACTCAATTGTGCAGCCTGTGCACCGACGAGCTGGATGCCGGAATTTGTGAAGATACCGACCTGATTTCGGTCGCCCTGAACGACGTTGATATCCATCAACTTCGATAGCTGGTCGATGTAGGAGTCGCGCTGATCCATGAGCGCGGCCGTGGCGCTGTCACCCGGCGTCGAGGCTGCAATCTGCTGATTGAGTGCCGCGATCTGGGACATCGCCCCATTGGCCTGGTTGACCGCATCGGCGATGCCGAGCTCGGCGTTGCCGCGCAGGCTCTGCACGTTCGCACTCAACTGATTCAGTTGCTGTGTCAGCAGCTGCGCGCTGTTAATAACCGCGCTGCGCGCGCCCGGATCGTCGGGGCTGGTAGAAAGCGCCTGGAGCGAGGAGGTGAAGCTGTTGTACACCGACTCCAGCGCGGTGTCGGACCCCGGCGTTCCGTAGATATTCTGCAACTGGGAATATATCGCCGCGCGGGTGTCCGCATACGACGCACCCGCGTTCTCGATGCGCAGCTGTCTCTGCACATAGAGATCTATTTCGCGCTGGATATCGCTGACCCGGACGCCAATGCTAGTATTGGCGCCGGTCGCGATCTGGTTGACGACCTTGCGGGTGTAGCCCGGCGTATCGGCATTGGCGACGTTGGCCGCCACCATCGCGATATTGGCCTGCGTCACCTGCAGGCCGGACAGCGCGGAATTGAGCGCTTGCGTCAGACTCATGTGCCGATCTCACTCACTCGAGATGCGCGATTTTGCCCGACGTTCACGCGGCCTACCGGATGACGTTCAACAGATCTTGCGACATCTGATTGGCCGTCGTGATCACCTTGGTGTTTGCCGAATAGGCTTGCTGGGTCACGATCAGTTTCGTGAATTCAGTCGCAATGTCGGTATTTGAGGCCTCCAGGGACTGCCCGATGATCTTGCCGGAGGACCCTGCGATTGCCGGACCGGATTCATCCGTCAATTGATAGGCCCCGCCATCGAGGGCCTTCAGATTGTTCGGACTGTTAAAATGAACCAGCGGAACCTGGGCCAAGGCAACATTCTGCCCGTTGGAGAAGTTACCGATGATGTCGCCCGCATCGCTGACGGCGATCGACTTCAGCTGACCGGCCGTGAATCCGTTCTGCTGCAGGTTGTTGACGGTCGCCACGCCGCTGGTGTTGGCAAATTGTGTAATGCCGCCCGTGGGGCTGTTGATCGTAAGATTGCCGAGCGACGTACCGTTGATGACGACGCCCGTCAGCGTGACGTTGGTGACTGGCGGATTTAACTGGCCCGTGGCATCGAACGCAAAGCTCTGACCAGAGTTTTGCCAGGCCACTTGCGCGGGGCCTGCTGTCGAGTTTACCTGGTAGAATAGTTGCCAGGTATCCGTGCCACCGGCGGCGACACTGTCCGTTTTTGCCCAGCGCATTTGCAGATTGGCCGGTGTACCAATTGCGTCATAGATCGTCACCGAGCCGCCATCGATCGATTCATTGACGAAGGTCGCTACGTCGCTGCCGACGACAGTTCCAGTACCGGCAATGGTCGGATCCGTACCGAAGTCGACCGGATTTAAGAGTTCGGAATTCGGGGTCGTCGGGATAAAGGCGTTCGTCGCCGGCTTTGACGGGAGGTTTATCCCGTAGCCGATCGTGGTTGTAGCGCTTGCGGGCAAGAAATTGCCCTGGAATTGCAGGGGGGCAGCCACGCTGCCGACGGGGTTGCCGGTCGTTGGATCAATCGGAATGCCTTCGAGGAAATACCCTGCCCCGTTCACCAGATAGCCATTTGCATCCAGTTGGAAGTCGCCGCGGCGCGTGTAGCTGTCGATGCCGCCGAATAGCGGCTGGTTTCCGTTGAAGCTCGTGGGCGCCTGCACGATGAAGTAGCCGTTGCCGTTCACCGCCATGTCCGTGGTGGACGTCGTGCTTTGAATTGTGCCCTGGACGTTGTTGGTCGCGCGTGAATTTGCGATCACGCCGCCCGCGATCTGATGCGTCGGCACCGAGTCTCCCGGAATGAGATCCGCAAAGTTGGTGTCGATGCCCTTGTAGGCAGTCGTCTGAGAGTTCGCGATGTTGCCGGAAATATTTTGCATGGCGAAGGATTGCGCCTGCAAACCACTGACCGCAGTCGTAAGAGCGTCGAACAAACCCATGACATTATCTCCGCAAACGAGTACGCGCCGCCGCAGCGGTGCTCCCAAAACGAAATCCTGGGCTATTCATCGCAATCGTCGTGCCAGAGATTTTATGTAGGTAAATCAATAGCTTATGAGCAAGCGGCCGCCCGGCAGAGGTCCCCGGAGCGGGCGCTTTCTTCCGCGCGCGGCAGATTTTGCCGATCTGGAATTTCGGGAAGGCGGGAAATTAGTTCGGGGTCCGGCGCACGTGCGTTCAGGACTGTCCCGGTGTCTCCGGCACGAATTTCATCGCCGTTCCATTCATGCAATAGCGCAAGCCTGTCGGCGGCGGTCCATCATCGAAGACGTGCCCGAGATGACCCAGGCACCGCGCGCAATGGACTTCCGTGCGTTTCATGAACAACGATCGATCTGTCTTGGTTTCGACAGCATTGGAGAGCGGCTGGTAAAAGCTCGGCCAGCCGGTCCCGCTCTCAAATTTCGTATCGGAGGAGAACAACGGCAAATCGCAGCCGGCGCACGCGAAAGTGCCCTTGCGCTTCTCTTTGTTCAACGGGCTGCTTCCGGCGCGTTCCGTGCCATGCTGGCGCAGGATCATGTATTGGTTGGCGTTGAGGCGCTGACGCCAATCCATGTCGGATAAATTGCGAAAGTCGATCGTATCAGTTGCGGCCATCGTTTCGGTCCCGCCAAATTTAGCAGCGGTTGCAACCGCTGTAAGCGTTACGCCGGCAGTCAATAGGGTACGTCGATTTATCATGCCTATGACATAGACGATTTCGATGCGATGGCCAGTCAACTTGCCATCACCTTCCGATCACGTTGGTGCGAGGTCGTCCAGGCGCTCAGGGGCGGATTGATCGGGCGATCTATGCAACCGCCAGGCGCGCGGCGCGCGGAAGGCCTTCCGTTTCGATCTCGGGCCACAGGCGACCGTCATGCGAAATCGGATAGCAACGATGCCACTCTGCGAGCTTTTCCCTGTAGAGCTGCCGGTACGCATCGTCGGAAAGGGCTTCGATGTTTTCCAAATCGAGCCCCAGCCCGACCTCCTGGTAGATGTCCAAATTGCGCAAATCGGGAACAGGCAGCGTTCCGCGCTTGAAGTCGCTCCACATCTGCCGATAGAGACCTTCAAGCGCAGCGACAAGGCGCGGGGTGTCAAACAAAAGGCAGGAGTCCCTGCCCGCGGCAAGCTTTGACTTTATCGCCGCGAATTTTTCCCGGTCGTGCGCCAGTTCGATCGCCTTCGCGACATAGGCCTCCGGCGTCGGGCAAGCGAGTTCCTCGAGACCTGCGGCGCTGACAACCGATGCACAGACCCTGGCGGCAAACGTGCGCCCGGTGAACGTCACGATCGGCACACCCATCCAGAGCGAGTCGGCCGCCGTGGTGTGGGCGCCGTAAGGACTGCTGTCGAGAAACAGGTCGGCGAGCGGGTAGCGCGCAAGATGCTGGGGATTGGGCAATTTCGGCGCAAACACGATGCGTTCCGGAGCGATGCCCGACGCGGCGGCGGCCTGCCGCAGCCGCTCGTTGGTTTCGTCTGTAGCGGTGAGCAACCAAAGCACGCTGTCGGGGACAGCGCCCAGGATCATCATCCAGCGCCGGAACGTCCGCGGCGTCGTCTTCTGCGACCCATTCATCGAGCAGAAGACAAAGGCGTTTTCCGGCAATCCCGCATCGGCACGCGAGGGGCGTTGCGCAGCGACGACACGCTTGCGGTCATTCGGCTGGTAACACGCCAACCGCAGCACCTTCTCGGAAAAATACATCTCTTCTTCCGGCGGAATGATCGTGGCATCAGCGATAATGTAGTGATGATACGGCGTTCCCATCGTTCCCGGGAATCCGAACCAGTTGACCGCGATCGGCGCCGGGCGTCGCGCAAAGACCTTGTTACGCGCGTCTTTTGTGTAGCCGTTCAGGTCGACGAGAATATCAATTCCATCCGCGCAAATCCTTGCAGCGGCCTGATCATCGTCGAGGGCGTTGATATCGATCCAATGATCGGCCGCCTGCATGATCCGTTGCTGCGTCGCGTCAGTACGATTGATACCGCAGTAATACGCGAAGACCTCGACGTTTTCGCGATTGTGCTGCTCAAAAACGTCGGTCATCGCAAATCCGACCGCGTGTTCGCGCAGGTCCGATGATACATAACCTATGCGCAGTCTGGTGCGATCAGCACGACCAGCCTGCGTGTGCGCCATCGCCGGCGGCATGCCGATCGATTTCTTTCCGTATTGATAGGCCGTCGCCAGCTGGAAAACGGGATCGTCGGCGAGACATTGCAGTGACAAAGACGATATTCCCGTCAGCAGGTGTTTTCGGCTGACACGCTCCCACTCGGCGAGTACGGGCCACTTGCACTGCCGCTGGCGCAGGGAAATCCAGTGCTGCAGAACCTTGGTCTGGTGCGGATTGATATCGAGACTTTGCCTGAGGGCGTCTTCGGCCGGCGCATCATTGTTTGCGGCCTCAAGAACACGGGCAGTCTGCTCCAGCGCGGTCAGCTTATGCGAGACGGATTCCCCGTTGATGGCGCTGAGATTCTGGGCAAGTTTGAGCCATTGCGTTACGGCCTCGCCGGTCTGTCCGCTGTCCTCAAACACGCGGCCGAGGTTGATATAGCTCTGCTGGAATTCGGGCTTCAGCCGGATGCATTCCTGAAACGCCATGATGGCGCCGGGCCGATCTCCGATAGCGGCCAGCCCAACGCCATAGTTGAAGTAGGCCGCGTGCAGGAGGACATCGCCGGAATTGTGGGCGATCCACGTCTTGTACAGTTCGGCGGACAGTCTTTTCTGACCCAGGGAATCGAGTTGCGCTGCGCACCCGATGAGGTCCGCAATTGAGAGCTGGTGATTTTTCGCTCGATTGAGCGCGTCGTTGAAAAGATCTGTTGCAGCGTTCAATTCGGCGGGCTGAGGCAGCATGGCGACGTCCTATAAGCGTTGGAAATGCGAACGCGATACGGCCATCAATGCAGGCCGCTCTGAACACGCGATACGCTACGCACTACAGTACGCCTTGCTTCGAACCCGCCTGAGCTCCGGGACCCGGATCCCAAGGCAGGATGGAGCGGCTACTCACTACCCCACGAGCGTGACCAAGGCATCCAGCTGGGCAATCGACATTGCCTGTATCTGCGTCGATGTGAACGCATTGCCCTGGGTCGTGCTCAAGGAACTGATCTCGGTCGTCGTAAGGCCCGCGATCGCCGCAACACTGATGGCGGGTATGCCGGTCGTGCTGGTAATCGCGTCAAACCTGGCCGTCGACAACGCGCCGATCTGCGTGCTGGTCAAGGCGCCCACCTGAGTGGATGTGAACGCACTGATCTCGGTCGTCGACAGCTGATTGACCTCTCCGGCTGTCAGTGCCGAGATCTCGGTCGCGGTCAGCGTCGAGATCTGCGTCGCGGTCAGGTTGCCGAACGCGGTGGTGGTCAGGCCGCTCACCTGGGCGGTGGACAGCTTGGCGACACTGAGCGCGTCAAGGGTGGTGTTGTTGATGGCGTTGAGCTGGGTCGTGGTGAGACCCTGAACCTGCGCGGTCGAGAGCGCGCCGACCTGCGTGGTGGTCAGGTTGTTGAGGACGGTCGTGCTCAGCGTGCCGATCTGGGTGGCGGTGAGCGCGTTGGCCTGCGTGGTCGACAGGTTATGCAGCTCGGTTGAGCTCAGCGTGCCGATCTGGGCAGCCGTCAGCTTGGCGACCTCGGTCGCGGTCAGCGTCGAGATCTGCGTCGCGGTCAGGTTGCCGAACGTGGTGGAGGTCAGGCCGGTCACCTGGGCGGTGGACAGCTTGGCGACACTGAGCGCGTCAAGGGTGGTGTTGTTGATGGCGTTGAGCTGGGTCGTGGTGAGACCCTGAACCTGCGTGGTCGAGAGCGCGCCGACCTGCGTGGTCGACAGGTTGTTGAGGACGGTCGTGCTCAGCGTGCCGATCTGGGTGGCGGTGAGCGCGTTGGCCTGCGTGGTCGACAGGTTCTGCAGCTCGGTCGAGCTC
>Ga0265325_10000094_pt1 | contig 62066 bp, 70 predicted proteins | sample 41420metaG_FD_202090 | JGI IMG/M metagenome (GOLD analysis project Ga0265325, IMG submission 202090) | Rhizosphere microbial communities from Carex aquatilis grown in University of Washington, Seatle, WA, United States - 4-14-20 metaG | ecosystem: Host-associated > Plants > Roots > Rhizosphere...
CTTCCAGAGAAGTTTTCGTTGATTGGAGCAGATCTGGCGCAATCGACCACTGAAACCTGGCGCAACCATCTTTATGAGATGTTGAAGAGTTTTGTCGGCGGCGCAGCTGCGGGGTTTCATATCGACGACATTGACGTGGGCGCGTGGAAGCGACTGGCGGACAGCATGACGTACATTCAGGGCGACATCACTAAGCCCGAACTTTACGAGGAAGTCCGCGCTGTCCTAGACCGAACTGAGAAAGTCAAGGGCGCTCAGGGCAACGTGATCTTTCACCTCGCTGTTGCGGGGAGGTTTTTTGCCACAGTGGTGGAGCGTCTTGCTCAGGCAAAACTCACCGATCAGGACAAGAACAGTGACGCGTTGCATCATTTCTGGCGCCGCGTCGTGATCGAGAAACCCTTTGGTCATGACTTGAACTCCGCGCGCGAACTAAATGCCAGCATCCTGCGATCATTGCAGGAGGACCAGATCTTTCGCATCGACCATTTTTTGGGAAAGGATACAGTCCAGAGCATTATGGCGTTTCGCTTCGCCAATGGCCTATTCGAGCCGATCTGGAATCGCGACAGAATCGATCATGTCCAGATCATGGTCGCGGAAACCGTAGGGGTAGAGCAACGCGGGAAGTTCTACGAGGCAACTGGAGCTCTGCGCGACATGGTTCCGAACCACGCGTTCACGTTGCTCTCGATGGTGGCCATGGAACCGCCCGTTGGATTTGACGCCGCCTCGATTCGGACGAAGAAAGCTGAAGTGTTCGCTGCGATGCCGGCCATCGAAGCAGCGCAGGCTGTGCGAGGTCAGTATGGTGCCGGCTCGATTCTGGGCACGCCGGTAAGAGCGTATAGAAGCGAGCCTAACGTTGCGGCCGACTCGAACGTCGAGACCTATGTCGCGATGAAGCTCGAGATCGACAATTGGCGTTGGGCCGGAGTGCCGTTCTATTTCCGCACCGGCAAACACATGTCTGCCCGAAATACCGAGATCGCCATTTGCTTCAAGCAGGCGCCTTACGCTGCCTTCCAGCACACACTGGTCGAAACGTTGCGTCCGAATTGGCTAGTGCTGCGCATTGCGCCGAACGAGGGAATCTCCTTGCAGTTCGAGGTCAAGCGTCCAGGGCCGGTGGTGGACCTTACGGCCGTGAAAATGAATTTCCGCTACGATGATTGGTTCCCGCGCGAGTTGAATGTCGGTTATGAGACTCTGATCCATGACGTCATGACTGGCGACCAGACTTTGTTCATGCGCGCTGACATGGTGGAAGAAGCTTGGCGCATCGTGCAGCCGGTCCTCGACGCATGGTCTAAAAAAATGGGGGAAATCATCGAATACGACTCTGGCACCGACGGTCCAAAGGAGGCAGATGAACTCCTGATGCATGATGGGGGGCGGGTTTGGCGACCGGTAATGGCGTCTCACGAGCCTGGGCCTGAAAGGGAAACCTAATATCCGGCTTCTGCGGGGGCTTGGTTGGAGCCCTTCTGGAGGACAACTCGAGGCGACAATGGACGCGGCGGGCGACTGTGCAAGACCGGTGACATCGTGCAGCGTCCCACACGGTGATATTGAAAGAGTACAAGCCTCGATCTGATCTACGATCTGTCAGCTGAGCCAGACCCATTGTGCGCGATCATATCGAACTCCATGTGATGTCAGGTCCCGCGGGCGCCGTTGTGTGATACGTCGACCAAGCGAACGGTGCTCACGCAGTCGAGCCCTGAGCCTGCGTCCGCCGAGGGGTGCCACATAGTAGCTCCCTTCGACTGCTCGACTGTAATGCAGTGACGAGAGCCGATGAAGCCGCTCTTCTCTGGCTGTGTTTTAGTAGTCGTTGCCGTCAGCGAAGTCCGGTAGAAGCAGAAATTCTTCAAACGTCAGGTGAGACTTTGCGCTCAAGACGCTGAGCCCCAGAAGAACGTTCCGGCCGCTTTATTGACTTGCGCCGGGAACTCTATTGAACCAAAGTTCGGGCCATGTGGCGCGGCACTTCAAGCTCCGACGCGCATCTAGCCTATCTAGAGCAGGATAGTGCGCAAACTCTCTGCGAAGGCCTCCAAGAATATTACGCAGCCAATGTAGGCACCGTCACGCGGCCTAGTGATCTCCCACTGGAGAGTGCGTCACTTTTCGTCAGTCACGACATTTGCCACGTGATCTTCGGATTGAGCGTGACTCTAGATGATGAAGCGCTGGTCGACGCGCGCACGCTTCTCTCGTGCGACGTGGGAGTACGTCGATACGCAATCTATTTGTCTCAGGACAAGCAGGCCAAGGCCCTCTTCAAGAAGCTTGGGTATCTGAAGAGCGCCTGGGTGACCATTTTGGCGCTCCCACGAATCTGCAGTGCCGTGCGTGAGGCCTGGCGAATGGAAAAGCGCTGGCCGTGGCTACCGCCAGTCTCATTCCTGAACCGAACACTCGCCGATCTTCGCGACGAGTTCGGCATTCGTGTCATGTAAAGGGGGCGTTGATTTAAAATGATGGATCCGCGCCGACGAGATCTCAGGTCAATCGGTATGAATGGTGGCGGCTTCGAAGACACCCGCTGCTCGCTGACGTAGATCATGCTCATTCGAGGTCTGAGAGTTTTGAATTTGTGAAACAGCTTGCGGGTGAAATATGACTGTCGCGCGAACTTTCCAGTCTGAATTTGATTCAGACATCTGGGAATTGGCTGCTCTTCTGCTCGACAAGCACTCTGAGCTGGCGGCCAAAATCGTGTTTGAGATGGCCATCGAGAGCCTGAACGCCGATGACTATGAGCGTTCGGCGATGTGGGCTCTAGTTGGTTCAGCAATTGCAGAATTACAGAAGGGTGAGAAGCGGCCGTCGCATTAGTTGCCATGTCACCTTAAGCAGATTTCAGCCGAATTCTGGAGAACTGATTTTGACACTGTTGGAACAAATTGATGATTCTGTCTGGCTCGCGAAAGGAGAGATGGTCAATTTCTACGGATTTCCATATCCAACGCGCTCTGTCGTCGTGCGACTGAGCAATGGTGACGTCTGGGTGTGGTCGCCGGTCAAGCTTCGACATGAGCTCCGCGCGGAGCTAGCTCGCATCGGTCCGATAGCGCACCTCGTGAGCCCAAACAAGATACACCACCTGTATCTACATGAGTGGGCGGCCGCATACCCCGACGCCAAGATTTGGGGACCGGCCTCGACGATCAGGAAGCGTCCCGATCTACACTTTTGCGCGCCGCTCGGCGACACCGTGCCGGCTGAGTGGCAGGCTGATCTGGACCTAGTCTGGTTCAGAGGCTCATTCGTCATGGACGAAGTTGTGTTCTACCACCGAGCGTCGCGCACGGTGATTGTCGCAGACCTGATCGAAGCGTTTGGTGATCATTTCCTTCGAAAATACTGGCTGGGGTGGCGGCGGCAACTCGCTTACTTGGGTGGCATCACTTCGGCGAACCCAGGCGCGCCACTCGATTGGCGACTAACCTTTGTTACTCGAAAGCAAGCACGCGCGGCTCGTGCAAAGTTGTTTGGCTTGCCGTGTGCTCGGGTGGTCATGGCCCACGGAGAGTGGCAACGAACCAACGGCGACGCCTTCCTGCGGCGCTCTCTTTCCTGGCTTGGTCCCTAGGTGCTTCGCAAAGCTTACTCGAAAAGCTTCGCTTCGACATCGTCAAATTGGAGATTGGCCCTCGCGCCATTGTCCGGCTACTAGGCAGCAGATGACCTCAATTTTTACGCCGCGTCGATTGCGTACACTGCTCGTTCATTCGCGACGCTGGCAGCGTCGCTTGATTTTTATCGCGGGCGGCCTGCTCGTCGGTCTCATCGCGGTCGGTCTTGCCATTGCATCGGATTCCGCTCAAATCGCGTTCCACAAAATTGTTGAACGTTGGCCATGGTCGCCGCTGGCGTTAACGCCACTCGGATTCGGGCTTGCGGTCTTTTTGACCACCCGGTTTTTTCCCAATGCTCAGGGGTCGGGCATTCCCCAAACTATTGCTGCCCGTGCGCTCAGGGAAACGGACGATCGGGAGCGTCTGGTTGGCTTTCGTGTCGCCCTAGGCAAAGTGATGCTCACATTGCTTGGTCTTTTCGTCGGTGCTTCGACAGGACGAGAGGGGCCGACCGTTCAGGTCGGCGCGTCCGTCATGTTTCTCATCGGCCGTCTTACGCCGCGCCGACAGCCTGGCCTCATTTTGGCAGGCGCGGCGGCTGGGGTCGCTGCTGCGTTCAACACGCCCTTGGCAGGCATTGTGTTCGCCATCGAGGAAATGAGTCGAAGCTTTGAAGTCCGCGCGAGCGGGCTGATCATAGCAGCAGTCATACTCGCGGGTCTCACTGCTCAGTCACTTCTCGGGAACTACACCTACTTTGGATACTCCACCGCCTCACTCCCGATCGGTACGGCATGGATGGCGGTTCCACTGTGCGGAGTCATTGGCGGGTTCTCCGGCGCCCTGTTCAGTCGTATCCTCGTGATGATTCCCGACGCGCTTCCACAGAGAGCCAAGCTATGGGTTCAAACCAATCCCGTCGTGTTTGCCACCGGGTGCGGAATCGGTGTTGCGCTTTGCGGCTTTGCGAGTGACGGAACGATTTACGGGACTGGATACGAGCATGCTAGGGCCGTGCTGCATCATACGGGTACTGTTCCGCTTGACTATGCACCCCTGAAACTCCTGGCAACTGCGCTCTCTTCAGTTAGCGGGATTCCGGGCGGATTGTTTTCGCCATCGCTCTCCATCGGTGCAGGCATCGGCTCAGACATCTCGCACTTCTTTCATCACGCCGCACCTGGTCCCATCGTACTCTTAGGTATGGTTGCTTACTTTACAGGCGTCGTCAGAGCACCCATCACAGGCTTTGTGATCGTGTCGGAAATGTCTGGAGATCATGGAATGCTGGTGGCACTCATGGCGACAGCTTTGATCGCTGACGCCTGCGCGCGCCCGATAAATCGGGAGGGTCTCTATCACGTTTTGGCCAGGCGATACACGAAGCCATCGTAATCTTCTCGGCGGTGTGGCGAACGTGGACCAAACCGCAGTTCGCCGATAACTAGTCTATGCGACACAGGAACGCCGGCCAGAAAGTAAAATTCCGTAGCGATGGCGGACAAGATCGGCGGTAGAGTTTCGGAGAATACTGCCAGTCAAGTTCAACTTGCTAACGAGGAGGCAATGAAGAGCGATGGGCGACGAAATTCACTACAAAGGATGGCGCATCGACGTGATGTCACGCGGGAATGGCTGGGAGGCATTGGTCTACCGTCCCAGCTCACCCTTACACGAGGTGACCGTTCCGAAGGGGTCGGATCGCCGCACGGTGATAGAAGAAGCTAAGGTTCTCGTTGACAAATTGTTTGCGGCCTAAAGCGAAGAGCCATCCCAGCAAGAATGGCTGAGAGCAAAGTCGTGTAAGTCGTCACTCTTCAAAAGGCGTCGGCGAATCCGCTGTTTAGATCACCACGGCCAAGGCACGGGATTAGACTCGCCTCCCTCAGAACCAAGTGCCGGGGACACCAAAAGCATAATCATGCAGTGATCTTCCCCGTCGGCATCGCGGGTGAAGGCGTGAGTCACATCGTCAACCTGGAAGCGGGGAAAATCTGGAAGACTCACATGTTGTCCAACTGCGACCGAGTGGAATGGCGTAGCGGAGCGGAACTGCACGAACGGATTGTGAAACCCCTGAATATTGTAAAATGCGGCGTGGTAGATCATGGGTTTGCCCGTGCCATCGTTTGAGACTCTCTGTCGAGAATTGTCTCTATTGCGAAGCTGAACTCGTCTTTAGCATAAATTGCAGGACAAATCGCTTGTGCTCAATGGCGAGCATCACCAGTGACGCGGGGATATGAATAATCACCGTTCGTGGTCGCTTTTGTCGAAAGCGTCTTGTGCTGGACGCAACAAGGTGCGGCGCCTTTTGGGCTATGGTTCGAAGGGTGCGCCTAAGGTCGTTTTTTGCCGCGTCAGCCTCGTGTCATGCTAGTTTTACGGGAGGGCACTAGCAACGAGGAGCTACTCATGGGTTTATTCGACAACATAGAAAATAGCCTCGACTCAATCGCTGGAAAAGTTGGCCTATCCTCTGATCAGGTGAGGGAGATTTCCAATACGTTTCAAGCAAACCTGACCAGCTCCGACGGGAATCCGCTTGCCGCAATCGAAGCAACAGCAGCGCAACATGGCGTTTCTGTTGCAACGATTCAGGAAATCCTAAACCACGGGGGCGGCCTCGAGAGCGAGCTGGGCGACATCGCTGGCAGCCTCTTTAAGGCGGGACAATGACGCTGACTTCATGCTCAATTGAGCCACTTTGTGCACCGCAAAGATGATCGGCGCTGCGCTCAGCGTCCAGTTCAGATTTGCTTCGCGAGCTCGCTTCCCGAAAGCACCGGAACACGGTGAACAGTCCTAGTCGAACAAATCGGATTGTCTGAATTCAGGAGCCGGTGTTACACGGGCCGGTACGAATTCAGCTTCTCTCCGGATCCCGGCCCATCGACCTACCAGCTTCAGGTGGAACGGATCTCTGACGCATAGACTGCAGAACTTCGGCAAGTACTCTTCGTAAGCCATGCAACTGATCCAAAAGGCTTAAAATTGGGCCCACTCCCTCGGCATTCACGCCCAAGTCGTGAATTAGATCTCGGATCAAGTCCGCGCGCGCCAAGTCCGCCTCAGAAAATACGGGTTCAGTCGCTGATCCACTGGGTACCAACCACTCCTCCTGGATCCACACTTCCAGGGTGTCACGATCGATCTGCGCACGATCTAGAAATTCCAGTTTAGTGATGATCATAGCTGCATATCCCTACGAGGGTCGTAGTCCGCTCCCGGCGTCCAATTGGAAAGAAAAGCCTCCAACTCAGGGTTCGGCTCAGTTGGCAGCATGACCTTTAGCTTAACGAACTCGTCGCCATGGCCGCCGCGTCGTGGAACGCCCTTTCCCTTCAGCCGGAGAGTGGAGCCGGTGTTCGATCCTTTTGGCACTGTCAGCAGAACGGGGCCCGTCGGTGTCGGAACCTTGATGCGCCCTCCAAGGGCTGCCTCGGCCAAGGTAACCGGCAACTCGATGTGTATGTCATCACCCTGCCGGGAAAAAAATCGATGCGGCACAATCGAAAGCTCGACGAGCGCGTCACCGGCGTTGCCCTCACCTTTGGATGGGGCACCCTTTCCACGAAGGCGTAGAATCTGTCCCTCCTGAATCCCAGGCGGAATTGTCACGTCAAGAGTTCCGCCATCCGGCAATGTCAGTCTCTTGGCTGCGCCGTTGACGGCATCGAGGAACTCGATTGAAAGGCGGTAATGCAAGTCCGGCCCGGGAGCACGCCTCGCCTGTTGTTCTTGCCGCCTGAGTAACTCCGCAAAAATGTCGTCCGTGTCGACAAAATCCGCATAGCCGGAACGGTTCTCATAGGGATGACCTGCGGCGGCCTCCGCTGCATAGTCTTTATAATATCGCTGCTGCTGTCGCTCGGTGCCCGAAGCGTCGATCTCTCCGTTGTCGAACCGTTTCCGCTTATCGGGATCCGAAAGGAGATCGTTTGCTCCTGAGACTTCTTTGAACCGCTCCTCAGATTCTCTGTTTCCGGGGTTGAGGTCCGGATGCAGCTTCTTGGCCAACCGCCGGTATGCCTTTTGAACATCTTCCGGTGAGGCGGTGCGTGCTACCCCTAAGACTTCGTATGGGTCTTTCACTGCTCCTCCGTTCGGGATGAAGTCGATATTCGCTGCGTGGCAGACTTAGCCGTCATGGCCGACCCAAAACTGAGTGGCCCGGTTGGAATGCTAGTTTAGCGTTCATGTTTGCGCCACTGGTCTGCAGTCGAGTTGAGCTTTCAACATCATGAACACCATCTGGGGAGTGCCGGCCTTGCGATGAACCAACCTAGCTCAATAGCGAATTGGCCCCTGCTTCTTTTAAATTGAGGGCGCCACTTCCAGGTTCGGCCTGATCGCGACGACCACGTCGAATAGCTCCATCAGCGGGCAGATCTTCGCCGATCCTGTCACCTGCTTGGTGATCGTGATGGCATAGTCGCGCGCATCAGCTTTGCGTTGCCAACCGCAGATGTCATGAGCCGTGAGCGGCCATGTTCCAGCGCGTCGGCAGGATAGGCCCTAAATATACGTCAAGTCATCCACCGCCCGCGAAACCGGCCAATTGGACCCGGTCCTCGCGCGCGTGGCTGGACGAAAAAAATTCTGCGAATGGCACCCAAGGCGGTCGACAGCGCAATCGCACGGTCTTTCGAAACCCCAACCCTCCCATCACTCCGCCGTCACCCATCTTCAGGAGCGAATCGTGCCGCGCTCCGCTTATTACGCCCAGCAACCGTCTTGATCGTGTGACACGAGCCGCATCGCGCCAGACCATTGTCCGGATCGAAGGGTGCTCCACCATCCTTCAGTTCGATCACGTGGTCGGCGAAGAGACGAATGCCCGTACGGTTCGGATACCTGCACGACGGATCCTGGCAGGCGTCGCGCGCGCGGCCGATCACGATGCGACGCCACTCAGCGTACTCGCGCGAAGCGTAGATAGGTTCTGCGGTCTTGGGAGGCGGTACCGCCGAGCGTGGGTCGAGCGCGGCGATGCGGGACGCGATGCTGGGGACCTTCGCCATCCCGCACGCTCCAAATGAAATCGCCCCGCCGGCCAGTTTGGCTGCGAGGCGCAACTCTTCGAGAATGCCTATGTGTAGTGTGCGTTTGATCAGAGTGTCAAGAGTCTGGGAGCATTTTCATCTGATCGACGAATTTCGTGAGCTGGCGCAATGACGAAGCGCGTGCGCAGTACCACATCACATCAACGCTTGGCCCGAAGCGAGGCCCACAAGACTGAGCTGCGGGCGCTCTGCGCAAACATCACGCTTATTGCGAATGACCGCCTTCGACCCAAAACGGACATTCCGGTATCCTACGCCGAGGGCGCCCGTTTAACTTTCGCGACTCCAAATTGTGCGACTTATCAAAAAACGTTTGGAGGGTCTCGTGCTCGGTCGCGCCGAGATCAGTTCCCTGGTTCCTCGCCTTGATGGGCGCGACCAATTGCTTGCTTCAACGCCGAAGCAATTTTATCGGTCGTGAGGATAACCTTTCCCGAATGAACGGCCTTGATGGCTCCCCGCGGCACAACAAAATCACCCGCGTTCTCAATATAGACAGTGATTTCCAGCGGCGTGACTTTGCGCACCGCGCCGATCGCGTTTTCGCCGTCATGCAGAAATACATCGAAACCGGTTTGGATTTTCTCGGTTGTCATTCTCGAACTCCATTTTGAGCCGCTTGAGATGCGAGGCAGCATACGCACTGACTATTGGTGATCCGATGACTTTCCCAACAGCGTTTTGCTGTGCTGATGCAAGAAACGTGCGACCTGTTCTCTCGCCTCAGAAGAATTCCGCGCTCCGTTTCTGACGGTCGCAAGCTCAAAGATCGTTCGTTGTAAGCTGGTTGGAAGCTCGCTCCAGCGAGCAACCAGACTCGCCCCCAGCCGCTGAAGCACTTGGTTTTCCTCATCGGCGAGTTGAACACACTGGTCGTGGGCTGCGATCCATTCGGATTGCGGCGCACCGCCTTCGTTCTCCCATACGGACAAGCGGAATTCGGCGTAGTCACCCGCGGCGTGAACCGGCTGTAGATTGTTCATGGTATTGCTCGATCTGCCGCTACGGAGAACCCGTTCAGGACTTTGAATTTGCGCCTTCGTGGATCGCAAGCAGGTCTAGCATGTCGGAGGCGTGTTCTTCCTCGACCGCTAGAATTGACTCGATCATCACCCGCGTAGCGGGATCATTTTCGCCAAAGAACCGGATCAGCTCGCGATAGTGGTCCACGGCAATCCGCTCTGCGACCAGATTTTCGCGGATCATGGCAACCATGTTCGACCCAGTGCCATATTCCGATGCGGAACGGCTGGCTAAGTCCTTTGGATTGAAATCCGGCGCGGCTCCGAGCTGATTGATCCGTTCGGCAACAGCCATCGCGTGTTCCATCTCTTCCTTGGCATGCTGGGCAAATTCAGCCTTTACACCTTCGCTTGCCAAGCCGGTCGCCGCTATCGAGTGCTGCGTGTAGCGCAACACGCAGACAAGTTCGGTCGCTAACACGGTCTGCAAAATGTCGACAGTGCGCGCAACATCGCCGATATAGGTGCGACTAACCGCACCCTTCTCGATATGGCGCCGTGCCTGTTCACGCAGCGTCTTGACGTCGGTCAGGAACGGTTCGGCGAGGTGTTTGTCTGAGATGGACGTGTTCTTCATGGTTGTCTCCTGGCGTTTGTTGCCGGCTTGTCGAACGGACTACGCCTAACTTGCCTTCGACAACATGGGCTCGACGCTGGGTGCCGGATGATGCCAGGTCTCGCCACGGCCCTGCGCGCCTTCATATTGACCCGCCGCAAAGTGCCAATTCGGCAATGCATCGAACCAAGCTTCCAGAAAACCCTTACGATCGTTCTGATGATCGAGATAATACGCATGCTCCCACAGGTCGCAGACAAGAAGTGGCGTCACGCCAGTCTGACTGAGGGTGTCGTCGGCATCGTGGGTCGAACGAACGCCCAGAACGCCCTTTTGGTCTGCGACCAGCCAAACCCAGCCAGAACCGAAGTGTCCCGTGCCCGCTTCCACGAGAGCAGTTTTGAGCCGCGGGAGATCGCCAAAGGTCTTTTCGATTGCCGTGACCAGAGTTCCTGTAGGTCGTTCGCGCTTCGGAGACATCGTCTGCCAGAAGAAGCTGTGGTTCCAGACCTGCGCAGCGTTGTTGAATAGCTTTCGGTTGTCTGTCTTGGACGCGTCCCGGATCACCGCTTCCAATGTCCCTGTGGAACCCTGGGCAACACCCAGCAGCTCGTTCAGTGTCTTGACATAGCCGGCATGGTGTTTGTCGTGATGGAAACGGAGAGTGCGGTCGGACATCACGGGTTCGAGGGCGTCATACGCATAGGGCAACTTGGGAAGAACATACATCGCGGAGGCTCCTGTGATGTTTGACAACGTTCGACGTCCCGATCTGTTCCACCGCCGCATCAACCGTACGAGCCCACAACTTCCACTTATAGAGTGTCCTCGCCGCCCAGATGACGCGTGCCGCAATATTCACGTCGTCGACATCGCATTCGTAGGTCCGGTGTTTGGGGATCACCGGCCTGATCACTATGCATTATCTCAGCTGGCGCAGTGTTCGGCGCGCCAGGCGACGAGACCGAGATCATCCCAAATCACGAATATTCTGAATGGCGCGTCGACTCGCTACCGCTCTCGCGGGTTAAGGGCATCTTGGCTAGGAGCAGCCGTGTGTTCACGATAGATCGCGCGGAGAAAATCAGCAGCTCAAAGCCGTAAGCAGACGAGCTACTGAATTGGCGGTGCCAACCTTAGGGGGGAGCCTTGGCGGCACCTTCGATATAACGCCCACCTTGACCAATCGTTCCTGTCGCCGGCCGATAAAGCCATCACGCGGTACGCGGCCGGCACCGAGACGATACACTGGGCAAGGCGTTGTCCAGATCGACGACCGATCGCCGCCGATCGCGTAGGGGCATCTGCTGTCCGAGCCGTCGCTAGGCGATGGGCGTCTCGCAGTTGCGGATGTCTTTTGTCAATTGTTCGATGGTGACCTCTAGGAAATCGATGTGTGCTAGGGTGGCGGCGTTTCTTGGGGAACTCTTTTCATTGGTTCCTATCCACGCGCGACCATCCTCAAATTCAACGAGGCTCAGGCCCAATCTAGTGCGCTCGACACGAGACCATTCGGCTTGGGCACTCATGCCTTGGTCAAGAGGTAGTTCGCTCATCCAACAGAATACCCGCAGAACCCTTATTAGTTCCGCCGATTCTTTCGAACTGCCCACCAGCCGGGTCAGCGCCAAATTCTCGTGGCCGCTCATATAACACTGCCAACTATGTATGCCTCTTCGGCATCACGCTCCTAAGTCGAATATTCCGGGTTCACGGATCTGATCACGACGCGTGGCGGATAGGAGGCGATCGAATGTCCGCGTTCCACCCTTAGCGCACATTCGATGGCGATCGTCAGCGTATCTGCCTTTTTCTCCAGCACCGTCGCGAACGATTCAGACGCTCTTCGGTCGCGCCAAGGCGAACCAACGCGGCTGCCGAAGATTTATTCTGACCATTAAAATTCATCGCGCAGGATAAGTTTGTTATATCAATGGCTTGTGGCAATATAATCTGTGTACGGAATTTCGCGAACGATATAAATAGGCTGGTCTGAGTACAAAATAGGACGAGTCATTGAAGCGCCAGCGTGGACGCCCCCCGGGTACGACGGGGAGAGCAGCTGTACTTAACTCCCACCAGATTCGAGCCGTAGCGGCAGTGGCTCGCGCCCGGCCGCGGCTCGGACAGAGGGCCCTTGCCACGTTCGTTTTGTCGATCGGCACGGGACTCCGTGCAAAAGAATTGTCGTCGCTGAGGTGGATCGACCTCTTCACTCGCGAAGGTGAGGTAAGGGAGGTCGTCCATCTGAAGGCCGCTTACACGAAGGGTGCCAAGACTCGAGACATCTTCCTCTCGTCTCCAAAGCTCCGCCGCGTCTTGGAGGAGTATCACGAGGAGAACCGACCCTGGGATTTTAACCTCCCGCTCTTCGCAAGCCAGAAGGGCGGTCACATGACTGCGACTTCCATGGCGCGGTTTCTGAAGCAGCTCTACATCGAAACTGGCATCCCCCGAGCAAGCTCCCACTCCGGAAGGCGGACAATGATCACGCAGCTGGCTGAGAAGGGAATCGATCTGAAGGCGATCTCTGTGATCGCGGGACATTCAAACGTTCGGACGACCGCTCTTTACGTCGAGCACAATCCCGCTCGGCTGGCTCGAATTCTTCAGGAGGTCACTTGGTGAGAGACAGGCTCTGTGAGTCACGAGACAGCGAGGAAAAACTGAAATTGAGCTCAATGGAGTCAATCAGTTGCATCGGTTTAATTGGACCGATCATCAACATGTTGTGGCCGCCGGCTGCGGCGATCTCGAGTGCTCGCTTGGCAGTCTCCTGGCCCTTCACGTCGCGCAGGTCCGGTGCACTCGGCGTTTCTTCCGCCAGTTTCGGCGTGGGCGCGTTCAGCACCTGCACACCCTTCACATGATTGACAAGCGCAATCAGAGAGGGCGTCGCGATGATCTCGACCCCGCCGGCCCAGGCGGCTTCCGGACCGCAGGCAGCCGGGCAGATGAGCCCGCGCTGTTGTTCGCTCGCCGCCAGCGCAGCCGGAAGCACGCCGGCAACCGCGGTCACTTGCGCATCGAGAGACAGCTCGCCGAGCGCGACGTAGTTCGCCATTTCGCTCGCTGGCACGACTCCCATTGCAGCAAGCAATCCGAGTGCGATCGGCAGATCGTAGTGACTGCCCTCCTTGGGCAGGTCGGCCGGCGCGAGATTCACGGTAATGCGTTGAAAGGGCAGCGCCAGGCCGATGGCAGACAGCGCGGCGCGCACACGCTCCTTGCTCTCGGCGACGGCTTTGTCGGCAAGTCCCACGATGTTGAACTGGCCACCACCCGTCTCGCCGACATGGACCTGTACGTCCACCTCGCGCGCTTCGATACCTTGGAACGCAACCGTGTAAACGTGCGCAACAGTCATGTGGTGGAGAAGAGATATCCTGCTGCTGCACCGGCGATGGCGAACCGAGCGAGATAGCCGACGGAATGAGCCAAGGTGATCCTGAGATCGATCTTGATGAAGAAGCCGTTGATAATGACGATGCCCAGCGGTCCTGCAATCCAGGCTGCTGCAGCAACGGCAAGGCCCGAGCGAATGCTATGGATGCCCGCCAGGCCGCACAGGACAAAGATCGCGGCGGTCATGACGTAGCCGATGGCGCTCGACCATATGATCGGTCCGTTCTCCTTGCCTTCGCGAACGCCCGGCCACCACACCTCGGGATAGCGAGTGTACGCTGCGTGAAACAGCAGGCCCATGAAAAGCCAATCGGTGAACGCCCCCAGCGTTCCGGCCCCCAATATGCCTGCGACCAACAACCAGTTCATGAGTGTCCCCCGCAAGGACAGATTAACGCAGCGTCTTGCTAAAGGCGACTACCGAGCACGCTTTTGATCCAAAAACTGCCGGATGCGGCGCCCTTGCGCCTAGTCCTCGGTACACTTACGCTTTAACCCACGCTATTCCCGAAAAGAGAGACCAAGATGGCCGTGCAGCGTTTCCAAGGAACTGACAAATACATCGCGACGGAAGATCTTCGGATCGCCGTAAACGCGTCGATCGCATTGGAGCGACCGCTGCTGATCAAGGGCGAGCCAGGCACCGGCAAGACCGAGCTTGCGTTTCAGGTTGCCGACTTTCTGAAGGCGCCGCTCATCACCTGGCATGTGAAGTCCACGACGAAGGCGATGCAGGGTCTCTACGAATATGACGCTGTGACCCGTTTGCGTGACAGCCAGCTTGGCGACGAGCGCGTCAAGGACGTCAAGAACTACATCAAGAAGGGCAAGCTCTGGGAAGCGTTCGAGATGAAGGGCCGTCCCGTTCTGTTGATCGACGAGATCGACAAGGCCGACATCGAATTCCCCAACGACCTTCTGCTCGAACTCGACCGCATGGAATTCTTCGTTTACGAGACCGGCGAGACGATCAAGGCCGAACAGCGCCCGATCATCCTGATCACCTCGAACAACGAAAAGGAATTGCCGGACGCGTTCCTGCGCCGCTGCTTCTTCCACTACATCAAGTTCCCCGAGCGCGACACGATGCAGAAGATCGTCGACGTGCATTATCCCAACATCAAGCAGAAGCTGGTGAGCGAGGCGCTGAACGTCTTCTACCAGATCCGCGATGTGCCGGGCCTCAAGAAGAAGCCGTCGACGAGCGAACTGCTCGACTGGCTGAAGCTTTTGATGAACGAAGACATCCCGCCGGAAATGCTGAAGGAAAAGGATCCGACCAAGCTGATCCCGCCATTGCACGGCGCGCTGCTCAAGAACGAGCAGGACGTGCACCTGTTCGAGCGGCTGGCGTTCCTGGCGCGGAGAGAGCCGAGAAACTAGTGCGCTTGCGCCGTCTCACCCTCGTTGTGATCGGGTGGCTGGCGGTTTCGCCGACCCTCGCGCAGACGACCGACATCGATGCCTTCAAGGACGGGGCGGACGAGGCCAAGGTGCACAGCGCCTCGGGCTTTGTCTGTCCGCTTTTCATCGGCCATTTTGAGCGTGATGCATTCGGCGAACGCGCGCCGATGCTGGGCTCGGACTTCTGTGCCTATTCCTCGCTCGACGGCGTCTACGGCACGATCACGCTGACGCCGCTCAAGGCGGCCTACGATCCCAAGACGGCTCTGGCGCAGGAATTCACGGAGCAGGAAGGCATCGGCGGCAAAATCGTCGGCGAAAGTACGGTCAAGCTCGGCGGCGGCGCGATGCCGATCTCGGTCTACAGCCGGACCTATGAGACTGCCGCGCTGGAAACCCTCCACTACCGGATTCTGTTCTCAACCGGAACAGTCGGAACCTGGGCAGTGGAGGCGACGGTCGAGTTCGCCACGCCCCGGGATGATGAGAAACTGCGGGATTTTCTGAACTCGGTCTACACCGAGGCTCTGGTACATATCGCAAAGGTTGCCCCGCCCCAGGGACCCATGATCACCTCGCCGAATCAGATGACTCCAGCCCTTTCGGCCCCGCTGGCCGGACCGGCCAAGCCGCGCTAGACTTTAGTTACAGCTATTCGCCTACTGACGAAGGTCCAAGACCCATGTTCTTCCAATTCTTCGACGAGCTCCGCTCCGCCAGAATTCCGGTCACGCTGAAGGAATATCTCGCGCTGATGTCCGCGATGGACAAGGACATCATCGATATGAAGATCGAGGAGTTCTACTACCTCTCGCGCACCGCGCTGGTGAAGGACGAGCGCAACCTCGACAAGTTCGACCAGGTCTTCGGCCATGTGTTCAAGGGCCTTGAAGGCCTGGACGGCTCGATGATCGCGCAGATCCCCGAAGAGTGGCTGAAGGCGCTGACCGAGAAATTCCTCTCCGAAGAGGAGAAGAAGATGATCGAGAAGGCCGGCGGCTGGGACAAGCTGATGGAACAGCTCAAGGCCCAGATCGAGGAACAGAAGAAGCGCCACGAAAAAGGCAACAAGGCCATCGGCACCGGCGGCACCTCGCCCTATGGCAATGGCGGCTACAATCCCGAAGGCGTGCGCATCGGCCAGGACAAGTCGCGTCACGGCAAGGCGATCAAGGTCTGGGACAAGCGCGAGTACAAAAACCTCGACGACTCCGTCGAATTGGGAACCCGCAACATCAAGGTGGCGCTGCGCCGCTTGCGCAAATGGGCGCGGCTCGGGGCCGAAACCGAACTTGACGTGCCGGGCACGATCAAGGACACGGCCAACAAGGGCTATCTCGATCTACGGCTCGTTCCGGAGCGCCACAACACGGTCAAGGTGCTGCTGTTCTTCGACATCGGCGGCTCGATGGATGCGCATATCAAGCTCTGCGAAGAGCTGTTCAGCGCGGCGAAGACCGAGTTCAAGCACATGGACTTTTTCTATTTCCACAACTGCCTCTACGAGTCGGTGTGGAAGGACAATCGCCGTCGTCACAATGAAAAGCTCGACACCTGGGACGTGCTTCACAAATATCCGAAGGACTACAAGGTGATCTTCGTCGGCGACGCCACGATGAGCCCCTATGAAGTGACCTATCCGGGCGGCAGCGTGGAGCATTGGAACGAAGAGCCGGGCGCCGTCTGGCTCGACCGCGTGACCGAGATGTTCGAGCATACGGTGTGGCTCAATCCGGTCGCCGAAAAGCACTGGGACTACACGCCGTCCATCGGGCTGATGCAGCAGTTGATGAACCAGCGCATGTTCCCGCTGACGCTTGGCGGTCTCGACAAGGCGATGCGCGAACTCAATCGCTGAGAGGACCGCATGGAGAAGTCGGGCAGCGACTCTTCTGCCGGCGTCCATGTCGAAAACATGCAACGCGACGGTTATACGGTCATCGGGGATTTTCTCGACGCGGGGACGCTTGCCGAAGTCCGCGCCGGTTTGGTTCCGCATCTTGGCCAGCATCGCGGCCGCAATAGCTTTGAAGGCTTTACGACGGAGCGCGTCTATACTCTGGTGGGCCGCGGCCGCGTCTTCGAACGCCTGGCCGAGGACGAGCGCGTCCTTTCCCTGATCGGTCGGTTTCTTCAGCCGAACTTCCTGCTCAGCGCCGCGCAGGCGATCTGCATCTATCCCGGCGAAGCGGAGCAGGGCCTTCACTTCGACGACAGTTTCTACAGGGTGCCGCGCCCGCGACCGGCGCTCAGCGTCAGCATGATCTGCGCCATCGACGATTTCACGGCGGAGAACGGCAGCACGGTGATCGTACCGGGAAGCCATCTGTGGGGACCACCAGGCCCGGATTTGCAGCAGAGGTCAGCGGCGCACAAACGACCGCTGATCATGAGAGCCGGTTCGTGCATCGTTTTTCTGGGCACGCTCATCCATGGGGGCGGCGCCAATCGCAGCACTGCGCCGCGCATTGCCCTGACCTATCAATATTGCGAGGGCTGGCTGCGCCAGCAGGAGAACTTCTTCCTCAGCATTCCGCGCGACATCGCGCGCAACATGTCGCCGCGTTTGCGCGAACTGCTCGGCTACAACATCTGGCCGCCCTTCATGGGCATGGTGACGGCGTACCATCCCGACATTGCACTGGAGGAAGGGTTCGTGCCGCCGGTCGGCGCCGAACCGCGGAACTGAGCCGTCTCGAAATTGTCATCGCATGGCGCCGCGCGCCTGCTTGCACCATCACGGCGCACCTGATCCTCTAGCGCCAGAAAACGCGGGAGACGCCCATGATCCAGGTTCACCATCTCAACAATTCGCGCTCGCAACGCATCCTGTGGCTGCTCGAAGAGCTCGGTACGCCCTATGAGATCGTCAAGTATCAGCGTGGCACGCCGGTGCCGTATGCGCCTCCTGAACTGAAAAAGGTGCACCCGCTCGGCAAGTCGCCGGTCATCACCGACAACGGCAAGACGATCGCTGAGTCGGGTGCCATCGTTGAATATCTGATCGACACCTACGGCAAGGGCAAGTTCAAGCCGAAAGCCGGTACGGACGATTATTGGAAATACATTGAATGGATTCACTATGCAGAAGGCTCGGCGATGCTGCCGCTGCTGATGGCACTTTACACCGGCATGCTTGGCGATGCGGCGGCTGCGCTCAAGCCCCGTGTCGACGGCGAGATCGCCAACAATCTCTCCTATATGGAAGCGGCGATGAAGGGGCGCAACTTCTTCGTCGGCAATGAGCTGACCGGCGCGGATGTTCAGCTCCTCTTCGTGCTCGAAGCGGCCGGCGCGCGGCTCGAGCCCTATCCCGAACTCGTGCGCTATCGCGCCGCCATGCATGCCCGTCCTGCCTACAAGCGCGGCATCGAAAAGGGCGGCGAGTACGCGCTGATGAGCCGGTAGGTTCAGCGCGTCGCCTATCGCGCGCGAGGCAAACTTATCCAACGGCTGGTTCTGGAAACGGCCGTCGGATTCAGCCGGATAGACAAAAGCTGCGCGGATTTATCCGACACGAAGGAATCGCGCTTATAGTGCCGCTGTGACGGTGAAACGAAGTATGCGGCGGGGAGGGTGATGTCAAAAATGCGAAAAAGCGACGAACAATTCTGTTGCCGAAGAAACGAATTGCACGAAAGATTCTTGGAATTTACGCCTTCGTCGCGCTGCCCCAATAGTTGAAGCCGGCGAAGCGCGGCGTGCCGGGCAAGTACATCGTCTGCATGTCATCGAGCTTGAAGCCCGAATCCTGGATCAGCTTGGGAATCTGCCGTCCGACATGACAGCCGCCGCCGATGACTTTCCACACCGGCGTGATGCGCCGCTGCCAGCGCCGGACAGACTCATCCGGCGCCTCGCCATGTTCGCAGAAAATCATGTGCCCGGTCGGCTTCATCACGCGCCGCATCTCGCCGAGCGCAGCCATCACGTCTGGAATGGTGCAGAGCGTGTAGGTGACAAGAACCGTGTCGGCCGAGTCGGACTCGAGCGGAATCTTTTCGCTCGGCAGATCGATGAATTCGAGCGGGATCGTGCTCGCGGCGCGCCGCGCGGCGGAGCGTTCACGCATCTCAGCGGAAGGCTCCAGCGCCCAAATCCGCTCGACCTTGCTCGCATCGTAGAAAGGAAGATTGTGGCCCGCGCCGAAGCCGATCTCCAGAACGCGGCCCTCGGCACGCGGCACGACTTTCCTGCGCTGGTACGAAATCGGCTTGGCGCTCATTGCGCTGTTCAAAAGTCGCGGAAGAATGTGCTTGTCGTAGAAACCCATGGCGCGCCCCCGTCAGGATGGCAGCATAGCGTGTCTATTCCGGCGCGATAGTCACCTGGATGCCATCCAACTCTTCCGAGCAGGTAATCTGACAGGACAGGCGGGAATTCGGCTCTACTGCCAGCGCCATGTCCAGCATGTCGACTTCGGCATCCGACGGCTTGGGCAGCTTCTCGTACCAACCTTCGGTCACATAGACATGGCAGGTGGCGCAGGCGCAGGCCCCGCCGCATTCCGCCGCGATCGGCAGGCCCGCATCGCGCAGGATTTCCATCACACTCCAGCCATTGCGGCCTTCGACGACATGCTCGGCGCCCTTGCGGTCCGTCGCGACAATTTTCATTTCAGGCACCCCGAGCTTGTCGAAGGATCATCAGTGCACGCCCAGCTTCTTCTGAAGGCTGGACGACGACGTCGTGTACTGGAAGCGCAACTTCTCGGTCGGCTTGCAGATGTGGAACGCGGCCTGCGCCATGAGCGCGGCTTCGTGAAAGCCCGACAGGATCAGTTTGAGCTTGCCGGGATAGGTGTTGATGTCACCGATGGCGAAGATGCCCGGAGTCTGGCTCTCGAACTTGGCGGTGTCGACCGGAATGAGATTCTCGTGCAGATGCAGCCCGAAGTCGGCGATCGGCCCAAGCTTGATGGTCAGGCCGAAGAAGGGCAGGAACGCATCAACGTCCATCTGCCATTCTTTTTTGTCTGCACCCGAAAGCGTAACCGCATTCAGCTTCCCATTGTCGCCATGCAATTGCTTGACGCTGGCGACATGGAATTTCACCTTACCTGCGCTCTCCAGTTCGCGCATCTGATTGACGCTGTGCTGCGCGGCGCGGAAACCGTCGCGGTGATGCACAAGCGTCAGTGATTTTGCCAGCGGGGCGAGATTGATGGTCCAGTCCAGAGCGCTGTCGCCGCCGCCGGCGATCAGGATGTTCTTGCCGCGGAAGGATTCCATTTTGCGCACCGCATAGTGCACGCCGACTCCGTCGCCCTTGTTCTCATACGCTTCGATGTTCGGAACCGGCGGGCGCTTGGGAACGAAGCTGCCGCCACCGGCCGCGATCACGACAACAGGCGCGACCAGCTCAGTGCCGGCGTCGGTCGTCAGTTTCCATTTTCCGTCGGCCAGCTTTTCGAGCGCGGACGCCATCTCGCCAAAATGATATTGCGCGTTGAACGGCTTGATCTGCTCCAGAAGCTTTTCCGTCAGTTCCTGTCCGGTGACGATCGGAAGACCCGGAATGTCGTAGATCGGTTTTTCGGGATAGAGCTCGGTGCACTGACCGCCTGGCCGGTCCAGAATGTCGACGAGATGGGCTTTCAGATCGAGCAGGCCCAATTCAAAGACGGCGAACAGCCCGATCGGTCCGGCTCCGACGATGATGACATCCGTCTCGATTGGCGTGCTCATGGGCTATTCCACAATTGTTTAGTGTATGACGTTGGAAAGAGGCGCTCTTCTTATGTAAAAATGGGTCGGCCAACAACCCTTTCAAGTCGAGGGGCCGCAATGTGACGCAGCGCAGCATCGAGGCCAAGGGGGCAGTGCGAGCAGAAACGCCGCGGTGACAGGGATTTGAGCCGGAAAACCGGGTCAGTTCAGGCCGTGAGCCGAGACTTTATAAAGAGCTGAACTGCGTCCGTATGGCTCTTCAGCTTATCGATCGCGACACCTGCGTTTGTTTGATCGGCGACGTCGATCTTTTCGCAGGCCGCTGCCGCATCGGCGAGCGCGAACGCACCGACGCCGCGCGCGGCACCTTTGATCGTGTGCGTGACTTCCTTCCACGACTTCGCGTCGCGCGCGTCCAGGATCGAGCGCAGCTTGCCGACGAGTTCGTTGGCCTGCGTCTCGAACAGGCGGAGAATTTCCGCATTCAATGTGGTATCGCCGCCCGTGTAGCGGGCAAGATGATCCATATCGATGACGTCTGACATGGCGCGCCCTCAAAGCTGACACGTGACGATGAACGCGATTGCTCAATACTCCGTTAACGAATTGGCGCGCGAACTCGAGCCGCTGGCCGAAAAATCATGGCCGGCGCGGGAAACGACAGCCCTGAATGGCTGGTTGCTGCGCTTCAGCGACGGCTATTCTTCGCGGTGCAATTCCGTCTCGACGCACGGTTTTCACGGCAATCTGGATAGCGACATCAACGCGGTCGAGGAAGCGTACCGCTCGCGCCGGCTCGCGCCGCAGTTCCAGATATCCCCCGCAACACGGCCGCCCGGACTTGAGCAGGCCCTGATTGCCAGAGCCTACAAGCACAAGCCGACGACAGTTCTGATGGTGGCGGAAGCAGCGGCTATCGCGGCCTCATCTCACGGTGTGCAAATCCTTTCAGCGCCCGACGCTGATTTTGTTCGACTCACTCTGGAAGGTTCTCATTCGCCAGCCGATGGGCAGGAGCGTCTGACGACTCTGGCGCGCATCGCGCTGACGAAGGCGTATGTCGTGGCGCGAAGCGGCGGCGAAACGGTCTCCTGCGGCGCATCGGTCGTGACGGACGATTGGGCAAGCGTCTATGTCATGCGCACAGCAACTCAGCATCGACGCAAGGGCCATGGACAGCGCGTCTTGCAAGGCATCGCGCAGTGGGCGCTTGGCCAGGGCGCATCCAAACTGTATTTGCAGGTCGATGAAACAAACTTGGCGGGCCGCGCGCTATATGCCCGCGCGGGTTTCCACGATGGCTACCGCTATCTGCACTATTACGCCCCGGAGGCGCGGAAATGAAACTGGCGATATTCTTGACGTCCTTGCTCGCACTATCCGCGCCGGCGCTCGCACAGGACCGCTTTGTGCCGATGACACCGGATCAGATGTCGCCCGAGCAAAAGGCAATTGCCGCAGCGATTGTTGCAACGCGCGGCAACATGGGCGGGCCGTTCGATGCCTGGCTGCGCGATCCCGAACTCGCCGACAGGCTGCAGAAGCTCGGTGAACAGATTCGCTTTCATTCCACATTGCCGCGCCAATTGAACGAGTTCGCGATCCTGATCACGGCCCGCCACTGGACATCGCAGTTCGAATGGTATGCGCACTATCCGTTGGCGCTAAAGGCTGGCCTCGATGCGCAGATCGCGGCCGATCTGGCTTCCGGCGAGCGTCCGCACAACATGCCCGACGATGTCGCGACGGTGTACGATTTCTCGACGCAGTTGCACGCTACCGGCAATGTCGACGACGTCGTGTATGCCTCGGCGGTCAGGAAATTCGGCGAAAAGGGAGTGATCGATCTGATTGCCGTCAACGGCTATTACGATCTCGTCTCGATGACTCTCAACGTCGCCCATGTCGGCCCGCCCGAGGGCACGCCGCCGCCGCTCAAGTCTCTTCAGGACGAATAGACTAGAACGGCACCCAGCCGCCCGGGAATGGCGACGCGCCAAATATGCGCGCATGCGCGAACAGCACTGCAGCAAAGATCGCGACTGCAGTCAGAAAGCGCCAGTCGAGATATTCGCCAAGCCTCAAGCTGTTGCGGCCCGAAACGATGGCGCCGAACGGAATGTTCGAGGTGCGGCCCGCGAACGCGTTCCAGGCATCGCCCATCTTACGCTTGCGCTTGGCGTCGATCGAGAAAGTCCCCAGCACCGAGAGTGCGAGGAACGTTCCGAAAAAGATGACCGACGCGACATCGCCGTTCGCTCCGAGGTGAAATGCGGACCAGATCGCGACACTCCACAGGAAGGGATGTCGCGTGACGCGCAAGATACCTCGAACGGTTTCCTCTTTCGCTGCGGTGGCGGACTGTCCGACGGATGTCGGGTTGGGCGTCAACAGTCCCGGCACGCCGATCAGGAATGCAATCAGCACGACCGGAATGGCCAGGTCGTGCACGCCTCGGCCAAGATTGAACAGGAAGTGGTTTTCGGCGCTCACATGCGCAGCGCCGTAGGACATTGCCAGCCAGACGATCACGCCAAGCGATGCAAGAGAGAAAAGTCCGAGATACGGACCCTCGCCAATGGCTCCGGTGAGCATGTCCCTGACGGGAGTTCCGGCCACCAGAAGGTGGATGGCGAGGAAGACGAGTGCCGACGTAACCAACATCGTCATAGGAGTCATCCTATTGATTATACAACATAAACCTACGCCAAGCCGCGGCTGGAACCAAACGGAGTCAAACCGAAGGCCTCGCACTGCGGGTGATTCGATGGTTAAAGTACTCTTGTTTCAATGCAATTTGCCGAGGGAATGATGGCAACTATCGGATCGAGCCAACCCGTAGTGCTCCAGACCGCCGAGCCGGTCGGAGAAGCCGAAGCGCGTCACGCGCAGCGGCCCGAACCCAAGTTTGGAGTCGCCGCCATCGTATTTGCCGGAGTGCTGTCCGCGTTTTGGGCCGGCGCCGCCGCCGCCTATCTCTGGGGCTATTTTGGACCCAAGGGCTTGTCTGGGCTCGATGTTCAGGAACTCGCGATCTTTACAGCCGCGACATTCATTCCGCCGCTCCTCTTCATGGCGAGCGCCTGGGCGCTTGCGCGCGCGCAACAGATGGGCCTCGCGGCCACCGCGCTCGCTGATGCCACGGACCGGCTTTTCTCGGCCGATGAAACGGCGTCACGGACGGCGGCCAGGCTTGGCCGCGCCGTGCGCCGGGAACTGGACGCCTTGAACGCAGGTCTCGATGGCGCTTTCTCCCGTCTTCGAGCACTGGAATCGGTTCTCGAAAATCAGATCGCGGCCCTTGATGAGGCCGGCGCGCGCGCCGAAGTGCGCGGCGAAGCGGTCGCTTCCAGACTGACAGCCGAACGCGAGCGGATCGAAGCCGTGGCCGGAACGCTGAGTGAATCGGCTGCCCGCGCTGCAGAAACCATCGCCGGACGCACCGCGCAACTGAAGGCCTCTATCGAAAGTGCTGAGGGCACACTGAAGAATGCGGGCACGACGCTCGACACCCAGGCAGCCAGTTTCCGCGCCGCCGCCGGTGCGGCCGCAGATGCGCCGCATGCCGCAGCCGTCGAACTCGATCGTCAGGCCAAGCGCATCGAATCCGTCGCCGACGCCGCCATGGCCCGCGCCGAGTTTGTTCTTGGCCGCCAGGAACGTCATCGCGGCGCCATGAACGAGCTGATGCAGCGCCTCAAAGATGAGAGTGCGAGCTTCGAAATGGCCCTCTCCAAGGAGCGTTCGTCCATCGAGCAGGCGATCCAGGCACTCGGCGGCGAAGCGCAGAAGTTCGAACATGTCACCGGCGATGCCGAGCGGCATCTCGAGCTCATCATGTCGAATGCTTCGGCCCGTGCCTCGCAACTTACGGCCAATTTCATGCGCGAAGCCGACAAGCTGAAAGAGGCAAGCGACTCCGCCAACACGACGCTCGCGAACATGATCAATGCGCTGCAGGAAGCCAATGCGGGCGCGCAGACGCTGATCGGCGAAACGGCTTCGGAAGCAAAGGTCAACGCACGCGCGCTGGTCGGCGAAGCCATGGCGGAATGCGAGCGGCTCCTGCGCACTTCCGGCGAGCTGTCCGCCGAAGCAGCATCGATCCGCACTTCCCTGGCCAAGGCCGTCGAAGAAGTTCAGCAGCACCTTCTGACCTTGCCCGGCGTTGCGCAGCAGGAAGCACGCCGGGTGCGCGAGATGGTGCGCGCCGAAACCGAGGAAATTCTCGACCTCTCCGCTCGGACGCTGTCGACAATTCATGCGCGGTCCGCGCCGCGCTCGATCCAGCGCAAGCCGGCCGAGCCTGTGGTGCCGGAACAGCCGGAGCCGGAAAGCCTTCTGGGCATGGCCAAGCGCCTCACGCAGCGGCCGCGCAAGAAGACGGCCGAAGGCAGCGGCGATCCCAAGGCATGGGAAATGCGCACGCTTCTGGCCGCCGTCGAAAACGGCGATGAGAAGGACCTCAAGCCATCGAGCGCGGCCGCGCTTGGTGCGCTGGAGATGGCGTTGGCCGATCTGGCCGTCGATCTCAGTTCCATCTCGACCGACGCGGTGCCGGGCGAAGACGAGTGGCGCCGCTATCTCGCGGGCGATCGTTCCGTATTTGCACGGCGTCTTGCAGAGGCCATCGATGACGATACCGTCAACCGCGTAGCCACGCTCTATCGCGAAGACGCCAAGTTCCGCGATGCCGCAAACGCCTATCTGATGGAATTCGAAACCCTTCTCACGCGCGCCAAGGACGGCGACGGAGGCGGCCTGCTGACGTCGACCATGCTCAGCGCCGATACCGGCAAAATCTATCTCGCGGTTGCCTACGCACTGGGCAGGCTATAGGCGCCGCAGCCGCGCGGCGAAGAAGCCGTCCATGCCGCCCTTGTCCGAAAGGTGACAGGGCAACGTGCGCAGGTCTCCCTCGGCACTGATCCATTCCTCGTGCCCGAACACCTCAGCCGGCGTGGCCGCCTCGCGGGCAAAATCCTCGCGCTGGCGCAGAAAGTTTTGCACTTGCTCGACGCCTTCCTCGCGTTCCAGCGAGCAGACGGCAAACACAAGGACGCCGTCTCGCTGCACCATGTCGGCCGCGGCAGCGAGTAGTTCCGTCGCAGCCTGCTCACAATAGGTTACGTCCGACGGGCTCTTGATCCAGGGCAGATCGGGATGACGCCGGATCGTGCCCGTCGCCGTGCAAGGTGCATCGAGCAGAACGTACTGCGCAGGCGACTCGGGCGTGAAGTCACGCGCGTCTGCACAGACCAAGTTCGCAGTGAGTCTGGTGCGCTCCAGATTTTCCTTCAGCCGCGTCAGACGGTCCGCCTCGCGCTCGACTGCGATCACATGGGCGCCACACGCGGCGAGTTGCATGGTCTTTCCACCCGGCGCTGCACAAAGATCTATGACAGTCTTGCCGGAAACATCGCCCAGCAATCGGACTGGCAATGTGGCTGCGACATCCTGCACCCACCATGCGCCTTCGTCGAACCCGGCGAGATCCTCGACACGCGAAGCGTCGGCAAGCCTGACAACATTGTCGAACAGCGCTGTGCCATCCAACTCGGAAACGCGCGCGAGGTCTTTCAGAACCAGATCGATCGGCGCGGGCTTCGCGTGCGCCGAGGCAATGGCGCGCGCAAGTGTCTCTCCATAGGTGTTGCTCCAGCGCGTCCACAGCCAGTCAGGCGTGTTGAGCCGCGGCGCATCCTGCGCCTCGAGAATGGCTTTTCCTTCTCGTGAAACGCGTCGCAAAACTGCGTTGATGAGCGGCTTGAAATGCACCGCCTTTGCGTCCGCGGAGGCCAGACGATTTGCGGCGTCCACGGCCGCGTGAGGCGCGACGCCGAGGAAGAGCAACTCGCAGACCCCCGCGTAGAGGATTTCGAGCGTCGGCCCCGCCTTGTGCGGCGGCGGCGCCTTGGGAACGAACTGTCGGACCAACGTCTCGATCTGGCCGAAGCGCCGCATCGTCTCGCTGGCAATGGCGCGCGCAAAGCCCGCGTCGCGCGGTGGCAGTTGGCCAAGACCTTCCAGCGCAGCATCAAGAGGCCGCTTCTTGCGCAGAACATCGGAGAGAATGGCCTGTGCGGCGGCGCGGGCCGGGATGCCTTCGGTCACGCCCAGGGACCGGCTTGTACCGGCGCCTGCGCGGCCAGCGCGCGCAATCGGGCAATCCGTTCTTCAGTCGACGGATGGCTTGAAAACAGTCCCGACAGCCCGCCGCCATGCAGCGGGTTGATGATGAACATGTGCGCAGTCGCAGGATGCGCGTCCGCCTGCGGATTGTCAGTGACGGCCGCGACCCGATCTATTTTCTGCAACGCAGAGGCAAGCCAGAGTGGGCGGCCGGAAATCTCCGCGCCCATGCGGTCGGCTTCGAATTCGCGCGTGCGGCTTACCGCCATCTGGACGACCATGGCTGCAATCGGCGCAAGAATCGCAATCAGAATCACGCCTACAAAACCGAGTGGATTGCGCCGGTCGTTACCGCCGAAGAAGAACGCAAAATTGGCGAGCATCGACACGGCGCCCGCGATGGTCGCCACGATCGTCATGGTCAGCGTGTCGCGATTGCGGACGTGGCTGAGCTCGTGGGACAAAACACCCGCGAGTTCTTCGCCCGTCACGCGGCGCAGGAGTCCGGTCGTCACGCAGACAGCCGCATGTTCGGGATTGCGTCCTGTCGCAAAGGCGTTGGGCTGGTCATTGTCGACGATATAGACCTTCGGCATCGGCAGGTCCGCCTGTACTGCGAGTTCCTGAACGGTGTGCACAAGATCGGGCGACGTCGCCTCATCGACCTGGCGAGCACCGTACATGTGCAACAACGCCTTGTCGGAATTCCAGTAGGCGAAAAGGTTGGTGCCGGTCGCAAACAGGAGCGCGATCATCATTCCCGCCTGGCCGCCGATCAGAAATCCGACAAGCAGAAAGAGGGCGGTCAGAGCCGCCATCAACAGTCCGGTGCGTACAATATTCATGCCATGGTGATGTAAGCTGGCCGCGCCCAGCGTCAAGCGGACGAATGTTCCATGCCCTCTGCAAAACGATCCAAGAAGCCGACCAAGGCTGAAATCGCCCGGCGAATCCGACAGGCTGGCGAGCGGGCGAAGGCCGAGGCCGATGCGCGGCGCAGCGCCGAGGCCGAGACGGCGCTTCCCAAGGAAATCGGCGGACAGAAAGGTCCGGAACCAACCCGTTACGGCGATTGGGAAAAGAAGGGAATAACCTCAGATTTCTAAGCCTTTAGCCGACCCTTGATCCGGCCGGGGCCAAGGTCCATGTAAAGGTTTGGAATGGCTCCAGACTGGCCAGACGGAAAAAACGATGTTCATCCAGACAGAATCCACGCCGAACCCTGCGACACTGAAATTCCTGCCCGGCCGCGAGGTCATGGGCGAGGGGCAGGTGGCAGATTTCCCCACCAAGGAATCCGGGAATCGTTCGCCGCTGGCGCGGGCCTTGTTCGAGACAAGCGAAGTCTCCCGCGTGTTTTTCGGCGCCGACTTCATTTCGGTCACCAAGCGCGACGGCGACTGGAAGCACATCAAGCCGGCGATACTGGGCACGATCATGGAGCATTTCACCCGCGGCCTTCCGCTGATCGAAGGCACGGCCGATGAGCATGATGACGAAAATTACGGCGAAGGTGATCCTGAAGTCGTCGCCCAGATCAAGGAGTTGATTGAGACGCGCGTGCGCCCTGCGGTCGCCCAGGATGGCGGCGACATCATCTTCAAGGGCTTTGACGGCGGCGCGGGCATCGTGTTCCTGCACCTGCAGGGGTCCTGTGCAGGCTGTCCGTCTTCCACGATGACGTTGAAAAACGGCATCGAAAACATGCTTCGCCACTATGTTCCGGAAGTGAACGCCGTCGAGGCGGTGTAAGCTTCGGCACGATTCGAAACTGCGGAAACAGCGTTCGCGCCGGAGCCAACTCGCATGGAACATCACGCCGTCAACGACGAAGCGCTCGACAGGATTTTCCGCGGCGCGCGCACACAGAACAAGTGGCTCGACAAGCCCGTCAGCAATGCACTTCTGATGGCCGTCTACGACCTGATGCGGATGGGTCCGACCAGCGCCAATTGCTCGCCGGCGCGCATCGTTTTCGCGACGTCGAAAGAGGCGAGGGAAAAACTGGCGGCGCACTGTTCGGCCGCAAATGCACCAAAAGTGCTCAGCGCGCCCGCCACGGCCATTATCGGCTACGATCTCGACTTCGCGCAGCGTCTCCCGGTGCTGTTTCCGCATAATCAGGATGCCAAGAACTGGTTCGCCAATCCGGCGGTCGAACAGACGACGGCGTTTCGCAATGGTTCGTTACAAGGCGCCTATTTCATCATTGCGGCGCGCGCGCTCGGTCTCGATTGCGGTCCGATGTCCGGCTTCAATAATGAGGCGGTGGATAAAGACTTTTTTGCAGGTACCCGGGTCAAGTCGAACTTTATCTGCAGCGTCGGTCATGGCGATACGTCTGGGCTTTTCGAACGAAGTCCGCGCCTCAGCTTCGACGAAGCCTGCAAGATTGTCTGAACGGCTGTGAGGATTCTGGCCGTCGACACCGCGCTCGGCGCCTGTTCCGTCGCAGTTCTCGATGATGACAAGGTGCTGGCGCACCGTCTGACGGTGATGGAACGCGGACATGCCGAGGCGCTGGCGCCGATGGTCCACTTGGCCATGCAGGATGCGGCCTGCGAATTCTCCGGCCTTGATCGTCTTGCCGTGACAACAGGCCCGGGCACCTTTACCGGCCAGCGAGTCGGTCTCGCATTCATGCGCGGATTGCGCGTCGCGCTCGATATTCCCCTCGTCGGAATGACGACCCTGTCCGTGATGGCCAAGGAGGCAATGGCCGAATGCCGGTGCGGGATTGGCGTCGCGATGCACGATGCGCGGCGGGACGAAGTCTATCTCGAGCTGGTCGGTGAGATGCAATCGCCACCAAGTGTAGTTCTGTTTTCAGATGCCGTTGCGCGCGTCGCAAGCATCGCGCAACCGTTTGTGCTCGCGGGAACCGCCGCCCCGCGCGCCCACCAACAACTTCCACAAGCTTTGATGTCTGCAGTGCGTCAGCCGGATGCGCTCTGGGTCGCAAGGCTTGCGCGGTCGCTGCCGGTATCCGAAGCGCCCCCCAAACCACTCTATCTGCGTCCGCCGGATGCCAAGCTGCCGGTGCGCAAGTGAAGGTGGTCTTGCTCGGGCCGGGCGCGGACGTGACGGAGTTGACAAAGATTCATGCCTCGGCGTTTTCCGAGCCCTGGGGCGCTGCTGCCCTGTCCGATCTGCTGGGCGCACCGGGCACCTTCGCCGGCCAACTTGAGGGCGGTTTTATCCTGGTGCGCGCGGCCGCCGGCGAAGCTGAGATTTTGACGATTGCCGTCCGGTCCGAGCAGCGCCGTCATGGCGCGGGAACAACTCTCGTGCGGTTTGCCGCGGAACACGCCCGGAAAATGGGGGCAGCCACGCTGTTCCTGGAGGTCGCCGTCGGCAATCAGGCCGCACGGGGTCTTTATGGGGGGCTCGGCTTCACTGAAGTCGGTCGGCGCAGGGCTTATTACGCTCTTGGGCAGGGTAAATTCGAAGATGCATTGATCTTGCGCAGCAATCTTCCGCTTTCAGGCCTTGGGAATCGGCCCGCCTCTGGCTAAAATCACTGAAATGAGGAAGTGGGACCGGAGATGGATTTGACGCGGATCGAGGCGCTCTGCGTCGAGAAGGGGTTGCGGATGACCGAACAGCGTCGAGTCATCGCGCGCGTGCTTTCCGATGCCGCCGATCACCCCGACGCCGAAGAATTGTACCGCCGCGCCTCCTCTGTCGATCCGCACATCTCCATCGCCACGGTCTATCGCACCGTCAAACTGTTCGAGGACGCCGGGATATTGGAGCGGCACGATTTCCGCGATGGCCGCTCGCGTTATGAAGAAGCGCCGGAGTCGCACCATGATCACCTGATCGACATACAGTCCGGCAGCGTCATCGAGTTCCGCAACGAAGACATCGAAAAGCTGCAGCGTCGCGTCGCGGAAGAGCTTGGATTCGAACTCGTCGACCATCGTCTGGAATTGTACGGCGTGCCCAAGGGCAGCAAGAAGCCTCGCTGATGCAGACGCTGCGTGCCTGGGCGATCATCATCGTCTTTCTGACCGTGACGCTGATGGGCATTCCCTATCAAAGCGCGGCGCTGCGCTTCGGCTGGAAAAGCCGCAAGACATTTCCGAACAGCTATCATCGCTTCATGGCGCGGCTGTTCGGTATCCGGATCAAGACGATCGGCAAGCCCATCACCGGCGAAGGCGTCTTGATCGTCGCCAATCACACCTCATGGCTGGACATTGTCGTGTTTTCCGCCGTCGGGCGGCTCTCTTTCGTCGCGAAATCCGAAGTGGCAACCTGGCCGCTCTTTTCCACGCTGGCCAAATTGCAGGAAACCGTCTTCGTCGAGCGTACGCGCCGTCACGCAACAGGTCAGGCGCGCGATCAGATCCGCGACCGCCTGCTCGCCGGCGATACACTGGTGCTCTTTCCGGAAGGCACGTCGAACGACGGCAATGCGGTGCTGCCGTTCAAGAGTGCGCTTATGGGCGCTGTCGAGGCGCGCGTCGACGACGGCAAAGGCGGCCAGCGCGCCGTGCGCGTTCAACCTGTCTCGACCGCCTATGTCGGGCTGCATGGAATTCCGATGGGCCGCGAGAACCGCCCCCTCTTTGCCTGGTACGGCGACATGGAGCTTGTGCCCCATCTGTATGAGGCGCTGAAGACCGGACCGATCGACGTCATCGTCGAATTTCACCCGCCGATGGATGTCGACCATGTTGGCGGCCGCAAGGCGCTTGCCGTGCGAAGCGAAGCCATTGTGCGCCGCGGCCAGATGCGGGCTCTGGCAGGGCTTTCGGGCCCCACGGTTACCGAGACCGAAGTCGTCCGCACGGCGCCCGAAGCCAAGCTTGCGCAGGCCATCGCGTGAATCGCGAAGTCCTTGTCAGCAGGGCCTCACTTGCCCATAACGCGCGCCCATGAAGAAGCTCTTCATCAAGACTTATGGCTGCCAGATGAACGTCTACGATTCCGCCCGCATGGCCGAGTTGCTGGCGCCAATCGGCTATGGCCCGACGGAAACGCCGGAAGATGCGGACATGGTCGTCCTGAACACATGCCATATCCGCGAGAAGGCGGCTGAAAAGATGTATTCCGAACTCGGCCGTCTCAAGCGGCTGAAGGCCTCGCGCCGCGTGATGATCGCCGTCGCCGGCTGTGTTGCGCAGGCAGAGGGCGAGGAAATCATCGCCCGCGCGCCGCAGGTCGACATTGTCGTCGGACCGCAATCCTACCATCGCTTGCCGGAAATGATTGCGCGGATCGCACGTTCCGGCGGCCATGCGCTGGAAACCGATTTCCCTGCGCTGGAAAAATTCGACACGTTGCCGAAGGACGCATCGCCCGGCGGCGTGAGCGCCTTCCTGACCGTGCAGGAAGGCTGCGACAAATTCTGTACGTTCTGTGTCGTTCCCTACACGCGCGGCAGCGAGTATTCGCGTTCCGTCGCGCAGATCGAAGAGGAAGCCAGGCGCCATGTTGCGCGCGGAGCACGTGAACTGACCCTGCTTGGCCAGAACGTGAATGCCTACAATGGCGAGGGACCCGACGGCGCAGCCTGGTCGCTCGCGATGCTGCTCAAGCGACTGGCGAAGATCGAGGGTCTGGCGCGCCTGCGTTACATGACGAGCCACCCGCGTGACATGGGTGATGATCTTGTCGCTGCACATGGCGACCTCGGCAAGTTGATGCCATACCTGCACCTTCCGGTGCAGTCAGGTTCGGACTCGGTTCTCGACGCGATGAATCGCGGACATACATCCGATGACTACCGCAGACTCATCGAACGCATCCGCCATGCCCGGCCGGACATTGCCCTGTCATCAGACTTCATCGTCGGCTTTCCCGGTGAGAGCGACAAGGATTTCGAATCCACCCTCGCGCTTGTGCGCGACATCGGTTTTGCCCAGTCCTACTCGTTCAAATACAGCAAGCGTCCGGGCACGCCTGCCGCGGCTGCGCGAAAACAGATTGCCGAGGATGTCAAAGATGCGCGTCTGCAGGCGCTGCAGAATCTTCTCCTTGAACAACGAGTCGCGTTCGACGGGTCGTGCGAGGGCAGTGTCATGGACATCCTGTTCGAAAAGACGGGTCGGCAGGCTGGTCAGGCCATCGGCCGCAGTCCTTATCTGCAGCCTGTCCATGTTGAGAACGCAGCCGCGTTGATCGGCGGGATTCACCGCGTGCACATCGACGCGGTGTTTCCCAACAGCCTGAAAGGCACGCTTGTCTCGGCACGCGGGAAGGCGATGGCGCATTGAAGCCGGCCAAACACAAGCGCGCGACGAAGGAGCAGGTGACTCTCGAGTTCGCAGACAATGCGCATTTGGCCGGTTTGGCCGGCGCGCATCAAAAGAACTTTGTGCGCATTGAACAGAAACTCGACGTGCACATCGCCATGCGCGGCAATCTGGTTGCCATAGAAGGCGCGCCGGAAAAGCGGGAGAGGGCGGCCACCGTGCTGCGCGCGCTCTATGCCCGCCTCGGTGCTGGAGAAGACTGCACGACATCCGATGTCGATGCCGAACTGCGGTTCGCTGGTGAACGCGCCGCGGCGCCGGTCGGCGCCTCTTTCGGTTCGCCGGCGATCCGCACGGCATCGTCCCGTGTGACGCGCGCCCGGTCGCCGGCCCAGGCGGCCTATCTCGACCTGATGCGAACCCACCCGCTGGTTTTCGGCATCGGCCCGGCGGGAACCGGCAAGACCTATCTCGCGGCGGCATTCGGCGCGCATCTCCTCCACGAACGGCAGGTGGAGCGGCTCATTCTATCGCGTCCGGCGCTGGAAGCCGGCGAGCGCCTCGGCTTTCTGCCCGGAGATTTGAAGGAAAAAATCGACCCCTATCTTCGGCCACTCTACGACGCCTTGTTCGACGTGCTGGGCGACAAGACAGAAAAATTGCTGGAGATGGGTACGATCGAAGTCGCGCCTCTCGCCTTCATGCGCGGCCGCACCCTCGCCCGCGCCTTTGTCATTCTCGATGAAGCCCAGAACGTCACCCCAGCGCAGATGAAGATGTTTCTCACCAGGCTTGGCGAAGATTCGCGCATGGTGGTAACGGGCGACCCGTCGCAAAGCGATCTGCCCGGGGGCCGGGCCGACGGACTGAACGAAGCGCTGCGAATTCTCAACGGAGTCGAAGGCTCCGCCGTTGCGCATTTTTCGGAGAAGGACGTGGTGCGCCACGCACTCGTCACACGCATTGTTGCCGCTTATAATAAGGCCGATGCGCAGAAGCATGAGCCGTGAGCTTCGACATAGACATTCAGGTTGAGGATGCGCGTTGGCGCAAAGTGCGGGGTCTTTCGGCGCGGCTGCGGCGCGCCGCCGAAACGGCACTGAAACACGGCAAGGCCGATAAAGGCGCGGCACTGACGATCCTTCTTGCGGACGATGCACGCCTCAAGAATCTCAATCACGATTTTCGCGGCAAGGACAAGCCGACGAATGTGCTATCCTTCCCTGCGGACGCAAAAGACGGCGCCTATCTGGGGGATATCGCTTTGGCCTATGGCGTGACGGCAGCCGAAGCGCGCGCGGGCGACAAGCGGTTTGTCGACCATGCCATGCATCTGACCGTGCATGGCGTTCTGCACCTGCTCGGTTTCGACCATGTGAGCGACGGCGCGGCGCGGATCATGGAGCCGCTGGAAACCAAGATCCTGGGCAAGCTCGGCATCGCCGATCCCTACGCCCGGAAGGCCGCGTGATGAATGACGTGATGCGTGACGATCCGAACGACGAAGCCGACAAACCGTCCCTGCTGAAGCGCCTGTCGCTCTTCATGCGCGGCGACACGGCCAGTGCGGCGCAAATGCGCGAGAGCCTGGAAGAGGTGATCGAGGAAAGCGATCGTCAGAGTTCGGAATTGTCCGCGCCCGAACGCAAAATGCTGGCCAATCTTCTCAAGTTCGGTGAGCTGCGAGTCAGCGACGTGATGATCCCGCGCGCCGATATCGTCGCCGTCGATGAGGAAACCTCGTTGCCGGAGTTCATCGCGCTGTTCCGCGAGGTGCAGCACTCGCGCTTGCCGGTATATCGAGAGACGCTCGACGTGCCGACCGGGTTGGTCCACATCAAGGACGTGCTGGCCTATATGCAGATCCAGCCGGATGGCAGCTTTCGCTGGAAGGACGGCCCGATCTCACAGTTCAAACGCGAACTTCTGTTCGTTCCGCCGTCCATGCCGCTTGTCGATCTGCTCCTCAAGATGCAGACGATGCATACCCATCTCGCTCTTGTCATCGACGAGTATGGCGGGACTGACGGAATTGTCTCCATCGAAGACATCGTCGAGGAGATTGTCGGCGACATTGCAGACGAGCACGATGAGGATGCGACTCTCATCCGCAAATCGGAAGACGGCACCATCGTTGCCGATGCCCGCACCGATCTGGAAGACTTCAAGAACCAGACCGGAATAGCGCTGGCACCCGAGGATGCGGACCAGGAGATCGATACATTGGGCGGTCTGGTCGTGTCGCTGCTGGGCCGCGTCCCGCAGCGTGGCGAGATCGTGGCTCACCCGTCCGGCTACGAATTCGAAGTGCTGGAAGCCGACCCGCGGCGCGTAAAGCGCCTGCGCGTGCGCGGACCCGCCAACAGGACAGTCGAGAAGTCTGCGTGACGTCCACTCTATTGCGCACCGGAGACTATCTTCGAAGTCTTTCGGGATGGTTCCGGATCATTTCGGCGTTCGCCGCTGGCGCGCTGTCCGCGCTGGGGTTTGCACCATTCAATCTGTTTCCGCTGTTTCTTCTGGCCGTCGCGGGGCTGGTCGTCATGCTCGACGGCGCGGCGGCGGATCAGAAACCGGTCAGACGAGCGGCGGCGATCGGCTGGGCGTTCGGATTTGGCCAGTTCGTCGTCGGGATGCACTGGATCTTCTATCCGTTCCTGGTCGATCCCGTTGAGCACGCCTGGCAGATACCGTTCGTCGCGATCCTGTTTCCGGGCGGCCTCGCACTGTTCGCTGCGCTCGCAACCGGCGTCGCCGTCTGCTTTTGGAAGCCGGGGCCATCGCGAATCCTTTTGCTGGCGGTGTGTTATGCCGCCGCGGAGTGGCTGCGCGGACATGTGCTTACGGGACTGCCCTGGAACCTGCCAGCCTATAGCTGGGGCGCATCGCTCGGCGTCATGCAGAGCGGTGCGCTTTTCGGCGCGTATGGCTTGAGCTTTCTCACCTTGCTTTTCGGAGCGTCGCTGGCGGAATTGCTCGCCACACGACCCCGCTTTCTTTTTCCCGGGGCGATGACGGCGCTCTTCGTCCTGCTGTGGCTCGGCGGTGAGATGCGTCTGCAAGCCGCGCCGACAACATACGTCGCGGGGGTCAATCTTCGAATTGTTCAGCCGAACATCCCGCAAGATGAAAAGTACAGACGTGAACTCGTGCAGCGGAATTGGAACCGGCTCGTCGATCTCACGACAGCGCCGACCGGAAAGTCACCCACGGTCGTGATTTGGCCGGAAGCGGCGCCGCCCGTCCTGCTGCAGCGATCGCCCGACGCCCTTGATCAGATTGCCGTGCTGACCGGGCCGAACCGGGTCTTGATCACGGGCAATCAGCGCATGGCGCTCGACTCATCCGGCAATCGCATTTTTTACAACAGCCTCTACATTTTCGGGCATGGCGGACGGTTGCTTTCGACCTATGACAAGTTTCATCTTGTGCCTTTCGGCGAGTACCTGCCGTTCGAGGCTCTCTTGCGCGAACTAGGAATTACCAAGCTCGTCGGCTTCCCAGGGAGCTTTTCGTCCGGCGATGGTCCGCACACGTACGATGTGCCTGGTGCGCCCGGCGCCGGCCCGCTCATCTGTTATGAAATTCTCTTCCCGGGCGCGGTCATCGGGTCCGTGAGGCCCGGATGGCTAATAAATGTCACAGACGATTCGTGGTTTGGACCATGGGCGGGGCCGCGGCAGCACTTGCTGGCGGCGCGCATGCGCGCGATAGAAGAAGGCCTGCCGGTCGTTCGCTCGGCAAATACAGGTATCTCTGCGGTCATCGATCCGCTTGGACGAATAGTTGTTGCACTGGGGCTTGATGAAACTGGTGAGATGGATTCTCAACTTCCTCACGCTTTGAAAGCGCCGCCTTATGCGCGATATCGCGACGCGGGCTTTTTTGTGCTGATGTTGTTGGGTGCAGGGCTTTCTTGGCTGCTGGCCCGTCAGTAGTATTTTGTACCGCAGATGCGGGACTAGGATCTTTTCATTGTCTGGCCACAGTGCGTAAGGCCGGGCGCAAACGGAGCGTCGTGTAACCCGTGCCAAAAAAACAAGCCAATCCCATTGATGCCCAGGTCGGCAATCGCGTTCGTCTTCGGCGCATGCTGATCGGCATGAGTCAGGAACGCCTCGGCGAACTGCTCGGACTCACATTTCAGCAAGTGCAAAAATACGAAAAGGGCGTGAACCGCATCGGTGCGGGACGCCTCTTCGAAGTGTCGCGCATTCTCGGCGTCGGCATCGACTATTTCTACGAAGGCGTGAACAGTCAGCTCGCGGGCGGCTTCACCGATGGCGCATCATCGCCGCCGGTGATGGAATTTGTTTCGAGCGGCGAAGGGCTCCAACTCAGCCTTGCCTTCATGAAGATAAAGGACCCCAAGCTGCGCAAACGCGTGCTGGATCTCGTCAAGCAGATGTCGGAAGACGTCGCCGAATAGGCGTCAGGCGGGCTTTTTCTTGCGTGCGGCCTTTTCGGCCAGGCCGGACTGCTTCTCTCGCCTGGCCAGCGCGGCATAGATGTCCTCGGGCGCTACGCCGCAGGCGGCCCAGACGACCAGAAGGTGATACAGGACATCCGCCGACTCTTCAGTCAGCGATTTTTTGTCCTTGGCAACCGCCGCCAGAACCACCTCGACGGCTTCTTCACCGAATTTCTTTGCGCATTTGGCCGGTCCTTCCTTCAAAAGACTCGCGGTGTACGACTTTTTGACGTCGCCGCCCTTGCGCGCGATGACGGTCTTGAAGAGTCGATCGATCGGGTGAGCAGCCATCAGTTGGCCCGATCTTCCAGCAGGCGCCGCGCGATGACGTTGGCCTGAATCTCGGCCGCACCTTCAAAGATGTTGAGAATGCGCGCGTCGCACAACACGCGGCTGATCGGATACTCCAGAGCAAAGCCGTTGCCGCCATGGATCTGCAGCGCATTGTCGGCGCAGGCCCAGGCCACGCGCGCACCCAGAAGCTTGGCCATGCCGGCCTCGAGGTCGCAGCGACGGCCTTCGTCCTTCTCGCGCGCCGCAAAATAGCTGAGTTGACGCGCGATTGTGATCTCAACTGCCATCATGGCGAGCTTGTCGCGCACGCGGGGGAAGTTGGTCAGCGATTGCCCAAACTGCTGGCGTTCGAGGGCGTAGCGAAGACCCAAATCCATCGCACAGAGCGCGACGCCGACTGCCCGCGCGCCGGTCTGGATGCGCGCGGATTCGAACGTCTGCATCAGTTGCTTGAAGCCCTGGCCCTCTTCGAGGCCGAGCAGGTTCGCAGCCGGAACTTCGAATCCATCGAAGCCGATCTCGTATTCTTTCATGCCGCGATAGCCGAGGACGCCGATCTCGCCGCCGCTCATGCCCTTTGCCGGAAAGATTTCCTTTTCCGTACCGCGCGGTTTTTCCGCCAGGAACATGGAAAGTCCGCGATAGCCCGGACGGTCCTGATTGGTGCGGACCAAAAGCGTCATCATGTCGGCGCGCGCCGCATGGGTGATCCAGGTCTTGTTGCCATAGATCTTGTAGACATCGCCGTCTTTCACGGCACGTGTCTTGAGAGCCGCAACGTCCGATCCGCCTGAAGGCTCCGTGAACACGGCGGTCGGCAGTTTCGCGCCGCTGGCGATCAAGGGCAGCCAGTGCTCGCGCTGTTCCTTGGTGCCGCCGCACAGGATCAGTTCGGCGGCGATTTCCGATCGGGTCGCCAGCGACCCGACGCCGATATAGCCGCGAGACAATTCCTCCGAGACGACGCACATGGCTAGCTTGGACAGGCCCGCACCGCCGTAATTCTCCGGAATCGTCAGGCCGAACACGCCAAGCTCGCTGAGTTCCTTGACTACCTCGATTGGAATCAATTCGTCCTTCAGATGCCACTGATGCGCGAAAGGGGTCACCTTCTCCTGAGCAAAGCGGAAGAACTGATCGCGGATCATGCTCATCGTGTCGTCGAGGCCCGGTTCGCCGACGAACATCGCACCCTGATGCTTGACCATGTGGTCGACGATTCCGGCACGGACTTCAGGCCGTGTGCCCATCTTCACAAGTTCGGAAATCGCCTGCGTCCAGAAGCCACTGATCTCATCGTCGCTCAGTCCCATGTCGTAGGGCCGCGCCACTTCGTTCTGGCTCATAGCAATGCCACCGGGCATCTGCGCCAGATATTCCGCAAACCCGCAAAGCAGGATCAGCCGCTCGATCTCGCCGAATTTTCCGGCTTGTTCCAGGCTGCGGCCCCAGCGCGCCATCTGGCGCATGGCTTCCACATAGGTCGCGAGCCACGCAAGTCCGTGCGTCGCGCGCTGTTCCCTGTCGAGGGCATTGGACGAAATCTTGCCGTCTTCGGTGACGAGCGCCGACACGGATGTCTTGGCCGCGGCGAGCAATCCTTCGGCCGAGAATACGGCTTCTTCGCAGCGCGTGAGCATGTGGGGAACGGTAATCGAGAGCATGGAATAGCACTTCCGAATTTCGAAGGCGCGACCTTAGCGGAGTCCGTGCCGCAGCGCACCATGGGCCTAGCCCTTGCGGCATTGCGTCCGACGCAAGCGATGCATTCGTTCAGAGGCCAAGCCTCAGTGGCTCAGGGCGTGACGTCGAGCGTGAAGGCAAAGTCGCTGGTCGTCGGGATCGGTGCTCCCGCCTTGAGATTGCTGGCCTTGAACGTGAGTGTGCCGGGGGCCGCCGTATCGAACGTGAAGGTTGTTTGTTCGGGCGCATCCGGCAGATCGAGCGCCTCGGTCGTGCGGCCCGAAAGGATCAATTCAGGCGTGAAGTCTCCGTCCAGGCGCCAGTAATATCCGCTGCCGTGATGGCCGACGAGTTTCACGACCAACGGCTCGCCTTTCTTCACGTCGATCGTCTTGCCGGCATCTTTCTCCGTGACGACCACATCTGCGAGAGCGATTGGTGCGCACATGAGGCTGACGGCCAACACGATCGCCTGAAGCACAAATTGAAACTGGCGCATCACTACCTCCCCTTCAGAGGGGGGCATTCTACTCCGCGTTGCCCTCGAGCACATCCTCGAACGTGCGCAGACCCGTCCGCTGCGCGTTCACCAGGACCGCCATGTTTCCGGGAAGATGCTCATTCTTCCACATTTTGGTGTGAGCGCGCGGAATATCAGCCCAGGAGAAGACCTCGGACATGCACGGATCGATGCGGCGTTCGACGACCAGACGGTTGGCCTGGCTCGCCTGCAGAAGGTTTGCGAAATGCGAACCCTGAATGCGCTTCTGGCGCATCCACACATAACGCGCATCGAACGTGATGTTGTAGCCGGTGGTGCCGGCGCAGAACACGACCATACCACCGCGCTTCACGACGAGGCAGGAGACGGGGAACGTCGATTCGCCGGGATGTTCGAACACCATGTCGACATCGTTTCCCTTGCCGGTGATGTCCCAGATCGCCTTGCCGAACTTGCGCGCTTCCTTGGTCCACGCGTCGTACTGCGGTGTGCCGACCTGGGGCATCGCGCCCCAGCAGTTGAAGTCCTTGCGGTTGATCACACCCTTGGCGCCGAGCGACATGACAAACTCGCGCTTGCTCTCGTCGCTGATGACGCCGATCGCGTTTGCGCCGGAGACGGCGCATAGCTGCACCGCGAAGGAGCCGAGGCCGCCTGAAGCGCCCCATACAAGCACATTGTGACCGGGGCGCAGGATGTGCGGGCGATGGCCGAAGAACATGCGGTATGTCGTGGCAAGGGTCAGCGTGTAGCAGGCCGCTTCTTCCCAGGTCAGATGACGCGGGCGCTCCATCAGCTGGCGGTCCTGCACGCGGGCGAACTGAGCGAACGATCCGTCCGGCGTCTCATAGCCCCAGATGCGCTGGCTCGGCGAGAACATCGGATCGCCGCCATTGCACTCTTCGTCGTCGCCATCATCCTGATTGCAGTGGACAACGACTTCGTCGCCGACCTTCCAGCGCGTGACCTTGGAGCCGACCGCCCATACGATACCGGACGCGTCGGAGCCTGCGATGTGGAACGGATTCTTGTGTGCGTCCATCGGCGAGAGTGGCGTACCGAGCGCCGCCCACACGCCGTTGTAATTGACGCCGGCCGCCATCACGAGGATGAGCACGTCGTGCGAATCGAGCTGCCAGGTCGGAACGACCTCGAGCTGCATCGACTGTTCCGGCGGACCGTGACGATCCTTGCGAACGACCCACGCGTGCATCTTTGCCGGCACGTGGCCGAGAGGCGGAATTTCTCCGATGTCGTAAAGGTCCTTGTAAACTTCGAGCGACGGCTTGGTCTCGGCTTGCGCCATGGTCATATTCCCCTGCGGCAGTCTTGTGCAGCTGCGTTATTGGCGGCGAAGTAGGCCTTCCTCTGTGCTGCAATGCAACAGAAATCGGTCACTTTTACTGTGCAAAGGTGACGCTTGACGCAATATTATTGCGATTAAGGTTTATGCGGCTTTCGACCCCACGGGGCCTTCTTGCCCTTGGCCTTACCCGCTATTTCCTTGAGTTTTGCTGCCTGCAGGACTGAAAGCGAGCTCCCTGCCGCACCTTTTTCGGGGTCTCCAAAGGCCCGCCCGTACTTTTCGACGCGCCCTTCGACGGACCCCAGAAATTCTCCTTCCCAATCGGACAGTTTGACTCCGCCCAGCTCTGCAGCCCGCCTGGCACGGCGCAAAGCGTTGAGCGCCGCGCGCTTGGCTTGCTCGCGTTGGTCAGGTTGCTGCTGTTGCTTCCGCGTTGTCTTGTCGGATTTGCGAAAGGACATCGCCGATTTTCGCAACCCTTTCAGGACGCCGCAAGCCTCGACAGGACATGCGCGATATCCTGCAGTGTGAGAAGTCGAGAAGGAAAAGAACAATGGAAATAAACGGAGTTGCACACACGTTTATCACCGCAGGAAACTTCGCAGCGGCGCGTGCGTTCTACGGTCAACTCCTTCCATTTCTCGGTCTCACCGTCGTCGCAGATACACAGAACACTTTTTACTGCGTCGGCGGCCGAACCGGCTTTGGCATCCATGCACCGACAGCGGAGTATGCCGGTCAGCGCTTCAAGCAGGGCAGCGTTGGTCTGCATCATCATTGCTGGCGCGTTCGTTCGCGAGAGGACGTGGATGAAGCCCACGTCTTTCTGAAAAGCATTGGCGCACATATCGTGCACGCGCCGCAGCAGGACAATTTTGCGCCCGGCTATTACTCGGTGTTGTTCGAGGATCCCGATGGCACGCGGCTCGAAATCAACCATGTACCCGGACGCGGCCTCTTTGCGCCGGGAACGCGGATCGGCGGCGGCTACGCGGATGGCACGCAGAACGGCTAGCTAGTGCCGTGCGCGCGGATCGCGCTCACCAACCCTCACGGCAGTCGCCAGAACGTCGGTCGCAACGGGGCAAGTATAGAAGGCCGATCTCGAACAATTGGGGTTGTAGGCGAAGTTGAAATCGATGACCGCCGACTTGGGCGGAAAGCCGCCGAAGTCGGAGATGTCGACGTATCTGCCCGCGCCATACGCACCTTTCCCCGTCAGATCATCCATGAAGAAGGCCGACATGTCGGTCACCTTCTTGGCATCATTGCTGTCGGCATAGAAAGGCAGCGTGAATGTTTTTCCATTCAGCGTGAAGGTCGCATCGCCGGCGTGGAAGAATTGCTTGTCCGTTCCGCGCGAAGTGCGAAACACGCGCGCAGGAAACTTCAGATCCGGCTTGAATGAAGCGGTTACGCGATACGCTGGGTCGTAGGGAAAATAGTCGACTCCCTTGAAGTTCAAGGCGTCTGCCCGCAATTGATTGTAGAGCATAAAGCGCGCACCGATGACTCCCGCGCTGACCTGCGTCGGAAATCCGGCGATGTCGATATTGGTATCAACAGGAACGCTCTTTGCGACGGTCGCCTCAGGAAGTTCTTTACCGTTCATCACGACATGCATGTGTCCGCCGCGGTAACTCGCGACGAGCACGCCCTTGTCCTTCGTGCCGGGATGCCAGCGATAGGTGTCCGGCCTGCCCTTCACACCCACCAGGGTCGCAGACTGGCCCTCACCGAGATAGGCCGCGTCCTGTATCTTCAGGATCGCATGCGGAATCTTGGCCCAGGCCTGGTTGGCTTCGACGATTTCGTCGCGCCACTCGACAGCAGGCGGCTTGGGCGCCTTCGCGGCAATACTGAGGAACGCGACCGCTAGGGCCAATGCCAGCTTCACTTTGCCCATTTACGTTCCACCCGACTTTTCATTGCGGCGTCTCATTTTGCAGTGCAACAAAATATCTTATAGATTGTCACATTCGCTCTTTGGAGAATGGTCACGTCGATGTCGCGCGACAAGCCCTGGATTTTTCGCACCTATGCCGGCCATTCGAGCGCGACGGCCTCGAATACGCTGTATCGGACCAATCTCGCAAAAGGCCAAACCGGTCTTTCGGTAGCATTCGATCTGCCGACGCAGACCGGATACGACAGCGACGATCCGCTCGCAAAGGGTGAAGTCGGCAAGGTCGGCGTGCCCGTCTCCCATATCGGCGACATGCGGGCACTGTTCGACGGAATTCCGCTCGACAAGATGAACACGTCGATGACGATCAACGCGCCGGCCGCGTGGTTGCTAGCACTTTACGTGGCCGTGGCCGACGAACAAGGCGCGCCCCGCGCATCGCTGACGGGCACGACGCAGAATGACATCATCAAGGAGTATCTCGCGCGCGGAACCTATATCTTCCCGCCCAAGCCGGCGCTGCGTCTCACCACGGACATGATCGCGTTCACGACGGCCGAATTGCCGAAATGGAATCCGATCAATCTCTGTTCTTATCACCTGCAGGAGGCCGGCGCAGACGCTGTGGAAGAAGCAGCATTTGCACTTGCCGCAGCGGTGTCTGTGCTGGATGCGGCCAGGGATCGTGGAGCAATCCCGCCCGCCGAGTTTCCCAAGGCCGTCGGGCGCATGAGCTTCTTTGTCAATTCCGGCGTAAAATTCATCACCGAGATCTGCAAGCTGCGCGCCATGGGCGCTTTATGGGACGAGATCACGCGCGACCGCTACGGCGTGACCGATCCCAAGCTGCGCCTTTTCCGGTATGGCGTTCAGGTCAATTCGCTCGGACTGACCGAGCAGCAGCCGGAAAACAATGTCTATCGCGTTTTGTTCGGCATGCTCGGCGTGACGTTGTCGAAAAGCGCCCGCGCTCGGGCGGTGCAATTGCCGGCGTGGAACGAAGCGCTCGGGTTGCCGCGGCCATGGGACCAGCAATGGTCCCTGCGCCTGATGCAGATCGGCGCGTTCGAAACCGACATGCTCGAATACGAAGACATATTCGACGGCTCGAAGGTGATCGAAGAAAAGGTCAACCTGCTTAAGGGCCAGATCCGCGAGGAGATGGATCGCATTGCCAAGCTCGGGGGCGCCGCGACCCAGGAAGCCCTCGAATACATGAAGGAGCGTCTCGTCGCCTCTAACGCCGCTCGCGTCGAGGCGATCGAACTCGGCGACGAAGTGCGGGTCGGCGTCAACGCCTATCAGGAAACCGAGGTTTCGCCGCTGACCGCCGGCAACGGACACTTCATGACCGTCGATGAATCCGCTGAGGCCGATCAGATCGAACGGCTGTTGAGCTGGCGAACGGCACGCGACAGCAGACGAATCGAAACCACGCTCAAGTCGCTTGAACAGGCTGCGCGCAGCGACGCAAACCTGATGCCCATTTCGATCGAGTGCGCCAAGGCCGGCGTCACGACCGGCGAGTGGGCTCGCACGCTCCGCCGTGTGTTCGGTGAATATCGTGCGCCGACGGGCGTCGCCGCGACGGGCCCGTCCCGCAATGACGAACGTATCGGTGCGCTGCGTGAAAGCGTCGACGTCGCCTCGAAGAAACTTGGTCGCCGCCTGACGTTCCTCGTCGCCAAACCGGGACTAGACGGACACTCAAACGGCGCCGAGCAGATCGCCATCCGGGCCCGCGATGCCGGCATGAACGTGATCTACAACGGCATCCGCTTTTCACCTGACGAAATCGTCGCCGAGGCGAAACTGAAGAAGCCGCACGTGATTGGCCTGTCCATCCTGTCGGGCAGTCACGTTTCGCTCGCGCGCGACGTAGTCGCGAAACTGAAGGCCGCCGGCCTCACCGACATCAAGGTCGTTGCGGGCGGAATTATCCCGCCGCAGGACGAGGCAACGCTGAAAGCATCCGGCGTCGACGCTGTGTTCAGTCCCAAGGACTATGATCTCAACGAGATCATGCAGGGTCTTGTCGATCTGTCGGTGCGCTAGTTCAGGGTCCGTCCTCACCGCCGATGTCCAGAACGAACTTGTATTTGCCGTCGGTCTGACGTTTCCAGCCGGTGACGTAATAGCCCGTCACCTTCTGCTTGGTGCCGTCCTTCTTGGTGCCGGAATAGATCCATGTGCCGCGAGTCCAACCGAGCACTCCGTCAGGTGAAGCTTCGGCCTCCAGCGGCGTCCATTCGAGCCGGCTGTTCTTCTCGCCGTCCGGATTCTTTTTCTCAACGTCGGCGTAGTACGCCGCCGCGGCCGCCTTGCCGAGGATCGGCGGATGATCTCCGTCGAAGAGACGCACATCGTCCGTCATGAAAGCGAGAAACGCCGCGTGTGCACCGTTTTTCACTGACATGTCGGAAAAGGCGCGATCCGCCGCCAGCATGTCTTCCTTGGCTCCCGCAAGTGCCGCGCTGCCGGTGAGAAGAAGGAGCGCGGCGGCAGTCAGAATTTTTCTCATGAGTGATCTCCCCGATGTGGCGGCCAGTCTGCCAGACAATTGCATGCCTGGCGCAGGACTATTTCCTGGATCGCGCTAAAGGCCGAGCCGCGACCGAATGGAGCCGGGGCTTTCGCCCGCCATGCGCAGGCTTCGAAGGGTTATCGCCTGATCACGCTTGGAGAATTTCTTGCCTGCCGAGTCCAGAACAAGTCTGTGATGCGCATAGGTTGGTTCGGGCAAACCCAGTAACGACTGAAGCAATCGTTGCACATGCGTGGCGGCAAACAGATCGTTGCCGCGCGTGACCAGTGTCACGCCCTGGTAGGCGTCATCGACGGTGACGGCCAGATGGTAAGCCGCCGGCATGTCCTTGCGGGCAAGGACGATGTCGCCGAAGAGCCGCGGATTGACGGCAATCTCGCCATGCTCGCCCGAAGGGCCGGTTCCACTTTCGTGAAAAGCCAGGGCGTCCACCAGGCCGGCGGCTTTGGCGGTGTCGAGTCGCAGTGCGTACGGCGTTCCCGCTGCGATACGGTTGGTCCGCTCATGCGCGCTGAGATGACGGCAGGTTCCAGGATAGAGCGGGCCGTCCGGACCGTGTGGCGCTTCAATCGCGCTGGCGATCTCTTCGGCAATCTCCCTGCGCGTACAGAAACAGGGATAGAGCAAACCTGCCGCGTCGAGCTTTTGCAGCGCGCCGCGATAGGCAGATGTCCGGTCGGACTGGCGCAGCACCGGCTGTTCCCAGTCAAGATCAAGCGAATGCAAATCCTCGAAAATCGCCTCGACGAATTCCTCTCGGCACCGCGCCGTGTCGAGATCCTCGATGCGCAACAGGAACCGGCCGCCTGCGGCATGCGCGGTCAGCGCAGCGAACGCATGGCCCAGATGCAGAAGACCGGTTGGACTTGGCGCAAATCGCGTGACAATCATTCTTCAAGATTACACGACCGGGCCGGCATGATCATACGCCCAGCCAAGCCTGAAGATGGGCCAGCCGTGGCAGCCGTGCGCGTCGCATCCTGGCGCGCCACATATCGCGGTATCGTGCCGGACTCCTATCTGGAAACGATGAATTCCAACGAAGCGCACTGGTGCAAAGTCGCATCGGGTGAAGAGCCAGGCGTAGGATTGTGCGTCTGTGAGGCCGACAATCGCGTCGTCGGCTTTGCCTGTTACGGTGCGGCACGTGCGCCCCAGTTCGATTTTTCGGGCGAGCTCTATGCCGTCTATTTTCTTCCCGCAATGATCGGCAAAGGGCATGGCGCTGCGGCCATGCTCGAAGCTGCGAGTGGCCTCAAGAGTCTGGGGTATAGCGACATGATCCTCTGGGTCATCGAGAACAATGAACGCGCCAGACTGTTCTACGAAAGTTTCGGCGGCACCGTTATCGCCAACTCGCGGCAGAGCTTTAAGATTGACGGCACAACGATATGGGAGGTCGCTTACGGCTTTCGGCCGCTTCCCGAACCACGTGCGAACCGCTAGAAGCAGACATGGCCATTGGCTTGCGTCCACTTTCCGGTCCGCGCCTGCCGCCGCAGCGCGGCCAGGCAACGCATCTTGTCGTGCTCTGTCATGGCTATGGCGCCGACGGGAATGACCTGATCGGCCTTGCGCCGCACTGGCAACGGGAATTGCCCACCGTTTCATTCGTTGCTCCCAATGCGCCGGAACCATGCGCCGGTTCGCCGTCCGGGTTTCAGTGGTTCCCGATTTCACGCCTTGACCCGGGCGAGATGCAGCGGGGCGTCGAATCCGCCGCGGATGCGCTCAACGCCTTCATCGATGCAGAGCTCGCGCGCTCCGGCCTCTCGGGAGACCGTCTTGCATTGGTCGGTTTCAGTCAGGGCACGATGATGTCGCTCCATGTCGGACTGAAACGCGCCGTGAAGCCGGCTGCGATCGTGGGTTATTCCGGCATGCTCGCCCGCGGTTCCGAGATGGAGCCGCTCGGCGCCGACACACCGCCGATTCTCCTCATCCATGGCGATGCAGATCCGATGATCCCGCCCGATGCGATGTTCGCGACCGCTGGCATGCTTGGCCATGCCGGCGCCTGCGTTCAATGGCATCTCTCTGCCGGCGTCGGACACGGCATCGATCCCGTCGGTCTCGAGATGGGCGGCACATTCCTCAGCATGGCATTCCGCCATCAGCTCCGGCGGCGCGAACCGCAGGTCAATTGTCCCGTTCCGTAGGGGCGTTACCTATCTGTCACGGCGAATCGTCTATGGTGCAGGCCAGCTTGGCAGAGCCCGCGCTTTACCCTTATGGTTCCGCCGACCAAGAGGAGTGACGACCAAAGGAACGATTCCGTGTTAGCCGCCCGGCTTCCCGACAATTGTCCCGCGCTGGTGTTGAATGCCGATCACCGGCCGCTCAGCTATTTTCCCTTGTCGCTCTGGTCCTGGCAGGACGCGATCAAGGCGGTCTTCCTCGAGCGTGTGAACATCCTCGAAGAATATGACCGCGTCGTGCGCTCGCCCAACTTCGAGATGCGCATCCCGTCGGTCGTTTCACTCAAAACCTATGTCCGCCCGGCGCGCAATCCGGCCTTCACGCGGTTCAATCTGTTCCTGCGTGATCGCTTCGAGTGCCAGTATTGCGGCGCAGAAGAAGATCTGACGTTCGATCACGTCATTCCGCGTTCGCGCGGCGGCCGTACGACGTGGGACAATGTCGTGACCGCCTGCGCACCGTGCAATCTGCTGAAAGGCGGACGCCTGCCGCACCAGATCGGCATGCACCCCAAGCACCGGCCGCATCGCCCGACGATCAACGAATTGCGCAGCAACGGGCGGAAGTTTCCCCCCAACTATCTGCACGATTCCTGGGCCGACTATCTCTATTGGGACAGCGAGCTGGAACCCTAGCGGCGATCGCGCCACATCCCGACGAGCGGCGGAGCGCCCGGAGGCGCGATGTTCTTGCGCGCGACAAACCCGGCGCGCTCATAAAGTTTGGTATTGCGCGGGTTGGAATTTTCCAGATAGGCCGGCACGCCCATCGCATCGGCGCGTTTCACGGTCGCCTCGAGCATCGCGCCGCCAAGGCCAAGCCCCTGCAGGCGCGGCGCCACAGCGATGAAGGCGAGATAGAAGTGATGCTCGTGCGGATGGTTCTTTTCCATCGCATCGGCCATGGCGGAGCCGCGCATCAATCTCGGAAATCCGCACAGGCGCACGAACAGAGGCAGAAGCCGCATCTGTTCCATGAAGCCGCCGGGGCTCGCTGCCGTCCCCGGCGGAAGCCACGCGGCGGCCACGTTGCCGTCGGCGCTCATCCACACTTCGCCAAACGGAATCGCGCGCGTCTTGAGCAGCCAGAAGAAGAACTGCTCCAGAACCTGCGCACGCCTAGGGCCAGGCCGGGCCATCCAGTTGAAGATCGGATCGGTCGTGAACGCCGCCGCGAACAGGCGCGATAGAACGGGCGTATCGGCATCCGTCGCGCGGCGCGGCGCGGATGCCGCGGCGAGGAGGGCGTGGCGGTCCTCGCTCATATCTTCTCCGACAGGGCGATCGCCAAGCGGCAGCCGGCCTTGATGCCTTCGCTCAGAAGCCGATAGCCCGGCGCGTCCTCAGCCCCGTGCGCGATGGCCGTATCGCGATGCACGACTTCCTCGAGGCGGAACGCTTCGACCGTTTCCTTCAGTTCCGGATCCTTGTCGGCCAGTCGCGCGACCTGCGATGCGTAGTGCTCATCGATCACCTCTTCGACGGCGGCGGTGCAGGCCATCGCGGCTTTCTCGCCCAGCATCGCCGTCGCGGCGCCGAGCGCAAAACCCGCGACCCGCCAAATCGGTTCGAGCGCAGTCGGACGAACGCGTCTTTCGTTGATAAGCGTGTTGAACGTCGACAGGTGGCGCTGTTCCTGTTCCGCCATGTGGCGGATGGCGTCGGCAGCTTGCGACTTGCGGGCGCCCAACACCGCCAATTGGCCTGCATAAATACGCACCGCGCCGAACTCGCCGGCGTGGTCGACGCGGATCATCGCCTCGATATCGTCCGGCGTGCGCGTTCCGGGAAAGGCTGGGCGGGCTTTGCGGCTCATGACTTGCGGACCAATAAAAAGGTGCCAAGCGCGGCAGCGCCCAGCGATATGACAGCATTATACCCCGCCATCGAGATGCCGAAGAGACGCCATGCCGCTATGTCGCAATGGGGCACCGGCGCGTTGAGGTCGATCACGCCGGTAAAGACATATCCGGTGGTGCAGGCAGCCGGACCCGGCCACCAATGCCATTCCACGCCGGCATGAAAAACGCCAAGAGCGCCCGACGTCGCCACCAGCAGCAGCGACAAAATCGCCAGCGGAAGCGCGATCGGAAGGTTTATGATTTTCAGGCGCAACAAAAGACCGCCGCCAAGTCCGACAATCGCCGCTGCGATATGCGGCCAGCGCTGCCAGTGACACATCTCGCAAGGCGGGTAATTCAAGACATATTGAAAGAACAGCGCGCCGAGAATCAGCGACAGTCCCACCGCACCTGCGAAAATTGCGATCTCATTTGCTTTCATCGCGCGAAAATCCGGCTCTCGTCGTCGAACGCCTTGAACTCCAGCGCGTTGCCGCTGGGATCGCGAATGAAGAAAGTCGCCTGTTCGCCGGGCTGTCCCTCGAATCGGATATCCGGCGCGATCACGAAGTCAACGTTGCTCTTCTTCAATCTGTCGGCGAGTGTGCGCCATTCCGGCATGCCAAGGATCACGCCGAAATGCCGCACCGGTACCTGTTCGCCGTCGACTTCATTATGCGCTTTATCCAAAACACTATCCGCGCTTAGATGCGCAACGATTTGGTGGCCGAAGAAATCGAAGTCCACCCATTCATCGCTCGATCGTCCTTCGGGACAACCGAGCAGGGTTCCGTAGAAGGTGCGCGCCTGCGAAAGATCGCGCACGGGGAATGCCAGATGGAATCGAGGGCGTGAGGTCATGTTGGATCTCGCCAAGCGTGCGAAATTTTTGAGTTCTGGGAGTGAAGGGAAGCTCATGGGCAAGCCTCTGGCAACCCGCCGCGGATCGAAACGCGAATTGCTGCGCATCGAAGGCCGCGCCGTGGAAGTCACCATGCGCCTCAATCCGCGCGCGCGGCGCCTGATCGTCAAGGTCCATCCATCGACGGGTGAAGTGACGGTCGTCGCGCCGTCGCAGCGCGCCCTGGATCGCGCCCTCGACTTTGCGCGCGGCGAAACGCCCTGGATCGCGCGGCAGCTCGCTCGGGTACCCAAGCCGATCCCGCTGGTCGTCGGCGCGCGCGTCCCGTTCCAGGGAATTGAACGAACGATTCTGCGAGGAGAACCGGGCAACGGTCCGGTCTGGCAGGATGAGGCAGGCAACCTCTGTGTCACGGGACGTGAGGAATTTGCCCCGCGTCGCGTGCTCGATTTTCTCAAGCGCGAGGCTCGCCGGTCGCTGGAATCGCGGTCCATCGAATTTGCCGCCAGTCTCGGTACGAAACCGCACCGCATAGCGATACGGGATACAGCAAGCCGCTGGGGTTCCTGTTCGGCCAGCAAGTCGATCTCGTTTTCCTGGCGGCTGATTCTCGCCCCGGCCTATGTGTTCGATTATGTGGTCGCGCATGAAGTCGCCCATTTGCGCGAGATGAATCACGGGCCGCGGTTCTGGCGGCTGGTTCGCTCGCTTGTGGCGGATATCGAAGCGCCGCAGGCCTGGCTGAGGAAGAACGGCGCCGCGCTGCATCGCTATGCGGCGCGCAAGCAGCCCTAGGTTCCGCCGCCGCCAAACAATTTGTTGATCAGGCTTCCGATGTCATTTTGCTTTTCGTCGGGTCTTTCAACCGGCTTGACGGTCGACGGGTTCGTCGCCGTGTCGGTCGAAGGCGTGGTCGCCACGACATCGGCGCTTCCGGCGAGCGGCTTGACCGGCAGTCCCGCTTCGGCAGTCTCCATGAAGTTGTGAAAGATGCGCGCCGGCAGTCCTCCGCCTGTCGCCTTGGCCATCGGTGAGTTGTCGTCATTGCCGATCCAGACGCCGCAGATCAAGTCCGAGGTAAAGCCGACAAACCATGCGTCGTGATAGTCCTGCGTCGTACCCGTCTTGCCCGCCGTGGGACGTTCCTCGAGCCGCGCGGCCTTGCCCGTGCCTGTGCTCACCGTTTCGACCATCAGCTGTGTCATCTCGCCAAGATTGAGGGGCGCGATGACGGTTTCGGGGTCATCGACGCGATGGGTGAACAAGACCTTCCCGTTTCTTGTCCGTATACGGATTATACCGTAGGGTGGTGTGTTCGCGCCGCCGTTGGCGAACGGTACATAGGCCGCCGTCAGTTCGAGCGGCGTGACCGTCGACGTTCCCAGTGCGAGCGAAGAAACAGCTTCAAGCGGCGAAGCGATGCCAAGCCGGTGCGCCGTCTTAGCGACGACCGCCGCGCCGACCTCATTGGTCAATTGCGCCGCAATCACGTTGGATGATTTGGCGAAAGCGCGGGTCAGGCTGATTTCGCCCTCGAAATGGCCCTCATAGTCGCTCGGCTTCCAGCCGTGGATGTCGATCGGGCCGTCATTCATCACGTCGTCCGGCGTGTGACCGTGCTCGAATGCCGCCAGGTAGACGAACGGCTTGAATGCCGAACCGGGCTGGCGCATCGCGTCCGTGGCGCGATTGTAGGTGCTCTGCTCATACGACCGGCCGCCAACCATCGCCCGCACCGCGCCATCGGGTGTCATCGCGACGAGGGCGGCCTCGCCCGCGTGCAACGCTTCGCCCTGTGCGGCTAGGCCCGTTGCGACGGCGCGCTCGGCCTGTGCCTGCGCGTCGAGATCGAATGTGGTCTCGACGATCACCGAATCGCCGGCGTCCATTGCATAACCGGACAGCCGTGAAATGATCCAGTCGACAAAATAGCCCGATCCGGGCGTGCCGGCGCCGCGCACGATCCGCGGCCGTGTCGCCTGCGCTTCGGCGCGCGTCTTGTCGTCGATGAAGCCGGCATCTTCCATGGCGCGCAGAACGACTCCCGCGCGCGCCATCGAAGCATCCGCGTCGGCGAGCGGATTGAAGCGTGCAGGCGCCTTCACGCTGCCGGCCAGCATTGCGGCCTCGGGCAGCGTCAGCTTTTCGGCGGGCTTGCCGAAGAACCGCTGCGATGCCGCGTCGATTCCATAGACACCGGCGCCGAAATAAACGCGGTTGAGATAGAGAGTGAGGATCTGGTCCTTGGTGTAACGCGACTCCAGATACAGCGCGAGCATCGCTTCCTGAATCTTGCGTTCGAACGTGCGGTTGGGATCCAGAAACAGATTCTTCGCCAGCTGCTGCGTCAGGGTCGATCCGCCCTGGCGCACATGTCCGGCGATCATGTTTTCGAGCGCGGCGCGACCGAGACCGACGGGATCAAGACCGAAGTGGGAGCGAAAGCGACGGTCCTCGATGGCAATGAAGGCGTTGGGCACGAAGTCCGGCAGCTTCGAAACATCGACGCGCGCGCCTTGCGTCAGTCCGCGCCGGGCGATCAAGCGCCCCTGATCGTCCAGGACCGTGATGTCCCGCGACGTGCCCTTGACCAACAACTGGCTGACGTCGGGAAGATCGGACAGGAAGTGCGACCAGAAGACGGCACCGAAAATCAGGGCCCAAGCTGCCAGCAGCATGACCGCGTAGGGCCAGACCCGGCGCCTGCGGGGCTTCTTTGGCGGCGGCGCAGCATCACGCTCACCGCCCGGCCCGGCGGGTTCGCGCGAACTGCGATTTGCTTTGCGTGCCATGGGCGGGGCCGGTTCTAGGCCGCAAACGTTAACGCGTGTTAAACATCTTCGCTTTGGCCGAAGGGCACAAGCAACCTGTGCGGCGGTACCGCGTCATGGAGGGGCTAGCCGGCCACTCGATCAGTTGTCGTCGCTGTCATCATCGGCGTGGTGCGGTGGTGCGGGCGGCGCCGGCGGCTGCGCGGCGTGACCCGGCAGCGGTGGCATCGGCGGCACCTGCGTGCTGTCGATGCGGACATCCGCCATGCCGTCGTTCGACAGTTTGCCGCGATAGGATTTGAGGTGGACGTTTCCCGACCCCATGGCGCTGATGCTCGGGTTGACGGCAACGCCGCCGAAATACAGGTCGCCGGCACCCAGGATGTCGACCTTCAGCGGATCCGCGACGCCATCGGCGATCTTCACATTGCCCGACCCGGCGATGTCGACGCGCACCGGACCATTGACTTTAGCCGCCGTAAAATCACCGGAGCCTGCGATATCGATGGTCACGCCATTGGAGACCGATCCGATCTGTGCATCGCCGGAACCGGCGATGTCGGCGCGGATGCTTCCGGCATGACCCGCCGTGATGCGGCCCGAACCTGCAATATCGAGCTTGAGTTCGCCCCACACATCGGCGATCGCAATCTTGCCCGAGCCGCCAAGCGAGACATTGGCTTCGCTGACTTTGCCGATCGTTGCGTCCGATGACACGGACTCCAGGCTCACCGGTCCATAGGTGTCGCCGATGGCCGCGTTGCCGATGAGATCGGAGATCTTGACGGGCGTGCCCTTGGGTACGGTGACCTTGATCGAGACATGCCCCTGATTGTCGACGTCATGGATGTGCGAGAAGTCGAACCAGTGTTGCCAGTCCCAAACGTTGTAAGAAACCGAGTCGCTGCCATCGATATAGAGCGACCCACCTTCGTTCCTGACGCTGAGTCCGCCGACCAATTCCTTGCTGCCGGAGACGTCGACCTTCATGGGTCCGTCCTGAACGATGACGCGGATGTCACCGATCACGTTGTCGACATGAAGGCCTTTGGCGTCATAGCTCTTGGTGGGCCACGTGACCCAACCCGTGTCGGCACCAAACGCGGGCAGCACCAGCAGGGCGGCGACGGCGGCACCGATCATCATGGAACGTGTCGAGCTACGCATTCGGGGTGCCCTCCTTAAGGGCGGCAGTCTATGGCGAACCAACACATAGTCTGTCCCCAATAGTTCGCATAGAACGCTAATTTCGCGGAGCAGCAATGCTGAAACGGAAGGGGAACAAACTAGTGCGCACCCCTAGGGCATGAGCCTGTATCCACCGCTTTCGGTCACCAGGATGCGTGCCTGGCCAGGACTGACCTCGATTTTCTGGCGCAGCCGGTAGATGTGGGTCTCCAGCGTATGGGTCGTGACCGCCGGATTGTAGCCCCAGACTTCGTGCAGCAGCGTCTCGCGCGGCACGGTCTCGCCCGAACGGTAGAGGAACTTGAGAATGTTCGTTTCCTTCTCCGTCAGACGGATCTTTTTCTCATTGCTGTCCAGAAGGACCTTGGCGCTGGGGCGGAACGTGTAGGGCCCGATCCGATAGACGGCATCCTCGTTCTGGCCGTGGCTTCTCAGATGCGCATGCACGCGCGCCATCAGGACGGCGAAACGAAAGGGCTTGGTGACATAGTCATTTGCGCCTGATTTCAGGCCCTCAATCACATCCACATCGGAATCGGCCGCAGTCAAAAGAATGATCGGCGCGGTTACTCCGCTGTCGCGTAACGACCTGCACAGGTCGCGGCCATCGCCATCAGGCAAGCCGACGTCGAGAACGATGAATTCGTAAAGACCGTCCTTGGCCAGCGCCCGAGCCTCGGCACAAGTCGCGGCCTCGACAATCGTATAAGCTCCCTCGCTGGCCAGTTGCTCGGCCAACGAGGTGCGCAGCATTTTGTCGTCGTCGACGAGAAGCACGCGCTTGGCACTGGGCATGGGTGTCCGGATCAAAGGGGGCTGCGCAAACTCTACCCGGTTTTTGGACGGCGGTGTATGTGGATTGGGCAATGACCAAGCTCTCCCGTCCCAAAGCCACAAAACCCGAACGGACATCCTCTGTCGACCGCGTTATCCTCGGCGTAGATGCGTTCCGCCGTGGCCGCGCCGTGACGATCCGTGAAAAGGGCCGCGTGAGCCTCATACGGGCAGCGGAAACCATTACAGACAATTCACTCCGCGCAATGCGTTCGGCATCGCGTCATGCGCCAGTCCTGGTCTTGACGCATGCACGGGCACGGACGCTGAAGGTTCGCTTGTACACGCCTGACGTGGTGGCGCTGACTGTAGCGCCCGATTTCGACGCCGCGCATCTGCGCACGATCGCCGATCCGACGGATGATCTTACGTTTCCGATGAAGGGGCCGTTCGATGCTGTGCGCGGATCTTTGCCGCTCGCGCACTCCGCCGGCGTGAAACTCGCAAAGCTCGCGGGTCTTCTGCCCGCCGTGGTCGTTCAACGCGTCAAGGCAAGACCCGCAGACACGGTCGAGCTCTCGGTCGAGGACATTCTCGGTTATGACGACGAGATAATCCGTACACTGAAAATAGTTGCGCGCGCACGCGTCCCGCTCGAAGGCGCGGAGAAGACCGAACTCGTCTCGTTCCGGCCGGCGGATGGCGGGCCCGAACACTATGCGATCGTGATCAATGCGCCGCCAACGGCAAAGCCGGTGCTGACGCGGCTGCACTCGGAATGCTTCACCGGCGATCTTCTGGGTTCGCTCAAATGCGATTGCGGCGCGCAGTTGCGCGGTGCGATCGAGGAAATTTCCAAGACGGGTGGCGGAATACTTTTGTACCTCGCGCAGGAAGGCCGCGGCATCGGCCTCATCAACAAACTTCGCGCCTATCGTCTGCAGGATCAGGGCTTCGACACCATCGACGCCAACGAGCGCCTCGGCTTCGAAGCCGACGAAAGACTCTACGGAATGGCCGCGCGCATGCTCGGACTGCTCGGCTACAAATCAGTGCGCCTGCTCACCAACAATCCCGACAAAGTCGCCGCCCTCAAAGCGGCCGGCGTCAGGGTCGCAAGCCGCGTCCGGCACGCCTATCCGGACAATGAGCACAACCGGGCCTATCTGCGCACCAAGGCCGAAAAAGCCGGGCATCTGCTGTAGCGGCGGCAAAACTTGCCGGGTCGGACATTTACAAAATCCAGCGATTTGGCGGGCCCAGGACTGGCAAGGCACTTGCGTTGCGTAAGGCATGTCCTTCATCAGCATGCCTCCTCATGTGACCGCATCGCTCGCCGCCGGCCCGGCCGCGGCGACTGCCACGGCGTCTGGCACGGATGAAGGATTCTCGTTCCACGATCTGATCGACATCGTCAATCCGCTGCAGCATATCCCGGTTGTCAGCACGATCTATCGCGCCATCACCGGCGAGCACATCAAGACTTTCCCCAAGATCGCCGGCGACACCTTGTTCGGCGGCGTTACGGGGTTTCTATCGTCGGTCGCGGATACGATCTTCGAAAAGATCACCGGAAAAAGCGTCGGCGACACGGTGCTCTCCTGGGTCGAAGATGAGATTTCGCCGAACACGCCCGCATCCACTGCCGTCGCGTCGGCCAATCCGAGTACCGCGCCTGTGCCGGCGACGACACATATGAGCTTCGGCGACCGATTGGTGGCATGGGTCGAAGATCTAGTTTCTCCCTCGGAGCCGGCGACTGCGCTCGCCTCAACTGCGCCGGCAGCGACGACGGTCGCGACTGCTGCACCCACGCCGCTGACCGCCGAACCGGCCACCGTCAGTCCGGCCTCGCTCGACACCATCGTCATTCCGGGCCAGGCCGCGCTGATGATGGCCATGAGCCGCAGAAATATCGACCAGGAACTTGCCGCTCGCGCAGCGAGTGCCTATCGCAGCACGCTCGACGTATCCGGCAAGGCAGCCGCCAGCGCTCTTCATTGAGGCTGTATTCACGCTACTCTGGCGCGGATGGAAATCGTCGTCACGCCGAATGGCCCGCAGGAAGCCGTCGTTGATTGCGGCAGCAGCCGATTTCGCGCCGCCGTCGGCAGCGCTGGAATTGGCCAAAAACGCAGCGAGGGGGATGGCGTCACCCCAATCGGCGTATTTGCGTTGCGAAAGGTTTTCTACCGCGCCGACCGCATTACACGTCCCGAAAGCTCGCTACCGGTTGCCGTCATCACAACTCGCGATGGCTGGTGCGACGCTCCAAACGATCCGGCGTACAACCAGTTCGTGAAGCGCCCCTATCGCGCAAGCGTCGAGGCGTTGTGGCGCGAGGATCATCTCTACGATCTCATCGTCGTCATCGGGTTCAATGACGCGCCGGTGATACCTGGCGCGGGCAGCGCGATCTTCCTGCACGTCGCGCGCGATGACTATGGAGCGACGCAAGGCTGCATCGCGCTTTCGAGGCATGATATTGCTGAAATAGTGGCCCAACTGGCGCCGGGCGATATGATAGTCGTCAGGGCCTAGCTCGTTCGCCGAATATGGCGCTGCCGACGCGCACATGCGTTGCGCCGAAGCGGATGGCGATTTCGAAGTCGCTGCTCATGCCCATGCTGAGAAGCGGCAGATCGTGCTCTGCAGCCATCTTGGCGAGCAGCGCAAAGTGGGGCGCCGGACTTTCATCCGCAGGCGGTATGCACATAAGTCCCTTCAGCGGGAGCTTCAGGTCGCGCGCATAGGCGATCAGAGCCGCAGAGTCGGCCGGCATCACACCCGCCTTTTGCGGCTCTTCGCCCGTGTTCACCTGCACGAAGAGAAATGGGTAACGATCCAGCCGGTCCATCTCCGCTCGCAGCACGTCGGCCAGCCTGGGACGATCGAGCGTCTGGATGGCATCGAACAGCGATACCGCCTCGCGGGCCTTGTTGGTCTGCAGTGGACCGATCAGGTGCAGCTCGACATCGGCATATTCCTCGCGAATCCCGGGCCATTTGCCTTGTGCTTCCTGGACGCGGTTTTCCCCGAACACGCGCTGTCCGGCTATCAGGGCGGGGTAGATGTCCTCTGGCCCATGCGTCTTGGTCACGGCCACCAGCGTGGTCGACGCGGGCGGCTTCACAGCCGTCTTTCGCGCCGCCTCGATGCGCGCGACAATGGCCGACAGATTCTCGTTGATCAGTTCAGGTGACATGTGCCGCACAGCTTGGCGCGCCGCAAACTAGCAAGCGCAGCCGCGCATCTCAACGCGCGCTCGCCGCATGCCGGGCGCGTGCCGATGTTGATCCTGATGACCGATGATGAGCGCTTGCCCGATCCGGCGGCTGCCGCCCGGCTGTTGCCGAAAGACGCGATGATTGTCGTGCGGTCCCGTGGCAATGAGCGCCGCGTAAGGCTTGCGCACGAGCTTGTCGCACTGGCTCGCCCACGAGGGTTGATCGTTCTTGTCGCAAATGATGCAAAACTTGCAAGGCAAAGCGGGGCAGACGGATTGCATTTGTCGCAAGCCAATGCGGCGCAAGCCATGCACTGGCGCGCGGTGCGGCCCGACTGGTTTATCTCGGCCGCTGCGCATGATCTGCGGTCCGCCGTTTCGGCGAAGGCCGTGGACGCGGTTATCCTCTCGCCTGTCTATCCGACAGGATCGCACCCGAACGGACGGACGTTGACGCCGGTGCGCGCCAACGCAATGGCGCATGCGCTCTCAATTCCAGTTTATGCGCTCGGCGGCGTGACTGCCCGCAACGCGCCACGGCTTCACGGCTTTGCTGGACTCGCAGCGATCGGCGCGCTTGCCCCCTAAATGTTCAGCACGGCGTGCAGGAACACCGCATCCATGCCGATGACCGGCGCACCGTTGTAGAACGTGCCGCTCGTCCGGCTGTAGTTCAGCTTTTCCCAGCCCGCGGACAATTGCAGATTCGTGTTGACCGCATAGGCGCCGTCGACCAGCAGCGCATGCGTGCCGAGCGTCGGGGCAGCCAGAAAACCGTCTGATCGCCCGTTGCCGAATTCGACGCCCGCGCTCCAGGAACCATAGGTGATCGTCGAGCTCAGATGCAGGCTTTGCGTGTTGCCGCTGGCGAACGCATTGTTGATGTCGAAAGTGTATGTGTCGGCTTGGCGATAGGCGCCGCCGAAAGAGATTTTCACGTCGTCATTCACATCCCAATCGATCTGCGTGCCGAGGCCCCAATCCGTCAAGCCCTTGTGCCCCAGCGTCTTGGCGTCGTCATGGCCCAGGATGATTCCGCCATAAACGCCCAGCGTGAGAGGCCCGAAATTGTCGGTGTAGTTGATGGCGGCTTCCCACATGTCGGTCTGTCGGTTCGGCGCATGCGGCCCCGAGTTCAGAAACGGGATGACGTCCTTGCCCTCCGACGGCGTGAAGGATGCTGCGAACTGCACACCGAACAGGCGCGGCGAGTAGTACGACACCTTTGCATAGTTCAAAGACGATTCGACCGAACTGTTGAGCCCAAAGACGTTTGTGAATGCCCGCCCGGTCGACGGATCGCGAAAGAACGTTGCGTTGGAATTGTCGATCGTGACTTCGGGATTCACCGTCGGTCCCGTGATCGTCAGCGCATAGGCTGCGCCGTCGGCCATGCCGACATCGATGCGGCCAAGGCCGGTCTGCGCCGAGCCGTAGGCTTTCTGCACAAATCGGCTGCCGTAATTGTCGCCCGAGAGTTGGTCGTGATAAATTTCGAACGTGCCTTTCAGCGACAGCGCAAGCCCGCTGTCATAGTCGCGCTGCAGCCGCGCGTTCACCGACGCGGCGCCGGTCACGCCGGACGTGTCGAGGCCAGGCGCGCTGGGCTGGTCCGCCGATAGGCCGCTGCCATAGGCCTGACCACCGAGCGAATAGGTGAAATCGCCAAGATCGCCGGAGACCGGGGACAGACTCCAATCGTCCCAACTCGCGGCATTCGCCGGTACGGCTGCGAGAAGCGCCACAAAGGCTGTCGCTGTGAATGAACAAATCCGATGGTGCATCTGACGTCCTGGTCGAAGCAGTGAAGAGCGAACGGCTTTGCGTGGCGGCTGGATGTCTCATGCGAAGGCGGGTTTTGCAAAGCCAAGTTTGGCGCGAAGGCGGGCCGCAGTACAATTTACAGGCACCTCCGCCGTTGCACGCATCCGGGCAGCCACGTATAAGCCCGCCCCAGGGGGGACGCGCGAACGACGCCGTCCAGGCGTCCAAAACACGAAAGCGGCCCAATGCGAATCCTGACCATTATGGCCTTGGCCCTCATTCTGGCCGGTTGCAGCTCCAACGATACGATGCCCGAGACGAGCGCAGGCTCGACCGCCATTACGGCGGGTGGTGCCCGGACTTTGGGCGTGAATTCCTATCTCTGGCACGCCACGCTCGACACCCTGTCCTTTATCCCGCTCGCTTCGGCCGATCCGTTCGGCGGCGTGGTGATCACGGACTGGTACTCGGCACCCGAAGCCCCCAATGAGCGCATGAAAGTCACGGTCTATATCCTTGACCGCAATCTGCGTGCCGATGGCCTCAAGGTCGCGGTCTTCCGCCAGACCAAATCGAACGAAGGCTGGGTAGACGCCCAGGTGGCCGCCGATACGGCGACGAAACTCGAGGACGCCATCCTGACGCGCGCCCGCGAGCTTCGACTTGCGAGCGAAGGCAGCTAGAAAGACCAAATCGCTGTAGCCTGATCCGTGCCGGAGGCCTCAGCGCCAACTTCACCGGCACCGCGAGGACTGTGCAGCAATGGCGCGTTACAACGCCAAGGAATCGGAAGAAAAATGGCAGCGCGCATGGAACGCCAAGCAGGTGTTCCTGACGCCTACCGATTCCTCAAAGCCCAAATACTACGTGCTCGAGATGTTTCCCTATCCGTCGGGGCGCATTCATATGGGTCACGTGCGCAATTACACGATGGGCGACGTCGTGGCGCGATTCCGGCGCGCGCAGGGTTTCAATGTGCTGCACCCGATGGGCTGGGATGCGTTCGGCCTTCCGGCTGAAAATGCGGCGCGCGACGGCGGCGTCAATCCGCTCGAATGGACATACTCGAACATTGACTCGATGCGCACCGAGCTGCAGGCGCTGGGACTCGCCATAGACTGGACGCGTGAATTCGCGACCTGCGATCCCGCCTACTACCGTCACCAGCAGAAGCTGTTCATCGACTTCTACAAGGACGATCTCGTCTACCGCCAGGAAGCCGACGTGAACTGGGATCCGGTCGATCTGACCGTGCTCGCAAATGAGCAGGTGATCGACGGCAAGGGTTGGCGGTCGGGCGCGCCTGTCGAGCGGCGCAAGCTCTCGCAGTGGTTCTTCAAGATTACCAAGTTCTCGCAGGATCTGCTGGAGGCGCTCGAAACGCTCGACCGCTGGCCCGATCGCGTGCGCGTCATGCAGCGCAACTGGATCGGCCGCTCCGAAGGGCTGCGCTTCGCGTTCGAGCTGTCGAACAAGGAAAAGCTCGACGTATTCACGACGCGCCCGGACACCTTGTTCGGCGCCAGCTTTGTCGCCATCTCGCCAGATCATCCGTTGACGGAGGAATTGGCGAAATCGGATCCCGGGCTCGCGGCCTTCGTCGCAGAATGCCGAAAGACCGGTACTGCCGAAGCAGAGATCGAGACGGCCGAGAAGATGGGCTACGACACCGGTCTCACGGCAACGCATCC